>CEAF01017431.1_pt1 | contig 212070 bp, 171 predicted proteins | sample 557431 | NCBI WGS metagenome assembly CEAF01 (sample SAMEA3182068, study PRJEB8094) | gut metagenome | biome: human; feature: gut; material: Stool; isolation source: human stools | place: Canada | collected 2013-11-18 | reverse complement strand
CGTCATACTCCGTTCTTCAACAACTATCGTCCTCAGTTCTATTTCCGTACGACCGACGTAACGGGTTCGATTGAACTGAAGGAAGGCACCGAGATGGTAATGCCGGGCGATAACATTACGATGACAGCAACTTTGATTCACCCGATTGCGATGAACGAAGGTCTGCGTTTTGCTATCCGCGAAGGCGGCCATACGGTAGGCGCGGGCGTTGTAACGAAGATTATTGAATAATATCAAAAAACGCTACGACGTGCTGCGGCGTGAGCCAAAGCCAAAGGAAAGAACCGGCAGGGGACTGCCGGTTCTTTTGTGTTGGGAGGAAGAGGAAGGGGAGGACGGAAGAGGGGGCAGCGGCGATTTCAGCTTTACAAAAGGCAAAAAATGTGGTATGGAGCGTATAAAGATTATGTTTCAGGGCGAAAGGAGATGCTTATGACAAATCCGTATTTCGTAGATATTACCACGGAAAAGTCTCCGTTTGAATGTTATCAGAAAATAAAGACGGCAGCAGAAAACGACAGCTCGGCAATTACTCCAGAACTATGCCTTGACATTCTGCAAAGCACGAATTATCCGCCGGTTATAAGTGCAATGGTGAAAAGGGCGGCTTTTGCCATTGAGGGCGATACCCGGCGGTATTTGAATTTTCGCCGGGTTTTGCTCGGAGCAGTGGCGCAGCGCGAGAGTAGCGAGGAAACACGCCGGGTTGTGTACGCCATGACGGAACGGTATCATGATAAGGCTGCCTATGAACGGGCGGTGCATTCGGAAGCGGGAAAATTTCTGCTTCAGGGGTATCGCTGTCAGTATGGCCTGAATTTACAGGGAAGTGCCGCGCAGATGAATTTGCGGTATCATGATTTTTCGGGGTATGACAAGCTGGTTTTTGACGGCAATGTCCGGCAGATAGATTTGGGGCATACGCGCAATCTGCCCAAACGGCTGGATTTGTCTTCAGCGGAAAAAGCCGAAGCAATATCTTTGAATTGTGCGGATTTGTCGGGCGTTGAGAAACTGGAACTTCCCCGGGGCATAAAAAAGGCGGATTTTTCCAGAGTACGGAATATGCCTGATGCGGCGTTTGATTTGCAGAAGTATGAACGGCTGCGGGAGGCGGGGTTTGCCGCTTTGGATTTTGCGGGAAAGCCGTTGCTGAAACTTCCGGAACGGATAGAGAAAGTTGATTTGCGAGGAACCAAAAATCTTCCGCGGCAGACGGATTTGCGCGCCTGTTCCCGCTTGAAAGAGGTCAATGCGGAAGGAATTGCCGGGGAGGCAGAGTTTTTGCTTTCCGATGAAAGCCAGGCTCTGGTCAGACGGCGTGGAAAGAGTATACGCCGGGTTATGCAGCCGCTTCCGTCCTGGGCGGCATATCGTTGCGGCCGGGCGGCATAGAGGCTTGGCGCGATCGGGCAGCATAGAGGCTTGGGCGCAATCGGGTAGCATAGAGGCTTGGGCGCAATCGGGTAGCATAGAGGCTTGGGCGCAATCGGGCGGCATAGAGGCTTGGGCGCGGCCGGGCGGCATAGAGGCTTGGGCGCGGTCGGGTGGCATAGAGGTCTAGGCACGATTGACACATGGAGGCTGATAAATGACGTGCAGGCGGCAGGAGAGGAAGCCGGCCAGAGGAGGAATTTTCGGGTCGAAGAGGTTTTTCTTTGACAGCGGGCGGAATTTCGGGTATACTTATCTTATGATTAGCCGGAAAGGGGAGTGCCGATGGCTTTTGTTGACATTATAAAACCGAAAAGTCCGATGGGAGTGGAAAATCGGCTGAGGCCGTATAAACGCGGCGAAGCGGAAATTACGTCCGACGTTTGTTATGAAGTGTTGCAGGCGACGAATTTCGGGCGCAGCCTCCGCGATATGTTGGATTGTATGGCAAAACTTCCAGATGAGGTTTTGTTCGGCGAGAAATTTAAGACGATACTGATTGCGGTTATGGCCGGCCGGGAACAGCCGGACAATGTGGTTGAACGGGTGCGGAAGCTGGCAGAGCGCGGCGGATATGCCGATGCGGTTCCCTCGGAACCGGTGCTGATACCAACAGGATATGGGGAGGAGGCTCTGCAGTCCCATTTTGAGCGCAGAATGGTTTTGCATTTGGATGACGCTGCCGTCAATGCGGCTGATTTTTCCGGCTATGCCAAGCTGGTATTGCCGGAGACGACCGACGGGACTTTTGCTTTTATGTCCTGCCGGAATTTTCCTAAAGATATTGATGCAACGGCCGTTTCCAAAAAAGTTGATTTTCACGATTGCGCTGTGGATACCTTATGCGGTTTTAAAACGGCAAAAGCGACGGCGGTTTGTTTTTCCGGCAAAGAGGGCGCAGCGGACGGCGATTATACGAAATGCGCCGACGTAAGCTTTTATCATGTGGATTTTCGTCCTTGTATGGCGCCGAAGTTTGGCGAAGGCAGCAATGTTAGTATAACCGAATGCCATCTGCACCCGCAGACGGATGTCACCAGGGCGGGCAAAGTGGAAATACTGGGAGTTGACGGAAAAGACCTGGCCGGGCTCGTTTTTGGCGATGGTGCAGAAGTCTGCCTGTCGCCCGGAGTGGACGGCGACAGACTTCCGCGGCTGGATTTCAGCAGCCTGAAGGCGCTTCAACTGTATTGCTGGGATATGCAGGATTATCGGTCCCTGCCGCTTAAGGGCGGCGCAACGGCGGATTTTGCCAATTTGAGCAATGTTCCGGCGGATTTTGACAGCAGCCGGCTTGATGAAGTTGCACTGGACAGGGTAAAATTCACGGAGCTTCCGTCCCTGCGGTTTAAAAACGGGGCGAAAGTGAAAATCTGCTGTACGGAACTGGCGGGAACGACGGATTTGACTCCCTGTTCGGAAGTGCGGTTGGAAGTCAGTTCTCCGGGCGATTTGCATTGTTTTGAATATGGCAGGGTTGAAGAACTGGTTTTATGGAATGCGGCGAATTTTGGCACGAAGGAAAATTTTGCCGGTTGCAAACGGGTTGAATTTAAGCACTGCAACGTGAAGAATGATTGTTACGGGCGTTTTGACGAAGATGCGTCGGTTTGCTTTTACGGTGGTGAGCTGAAGGGGATTTTTGATTGCGGCAAGTGTGCGGAGGTTTACGTTAGCAACGGCGACGCGATGAAAATCAAAACAGCGCCGGGCGTAAAAATCCGCGGGCATTTTTTTGACCAAACGTTTTATGGAACGGAGATGTTTAAACGCTTTGACGAAGTTTCTGTCGAGGATTCGAAATTTGACGACTTTTGGGAAGAACTGGTGTTCAAAGACGGGGCGGATGTTACGATGCGTAATGTTACTTTGCCGGAAAAAGTCGATATGTCGGGTTGTGTTGCGGCGCAGTGCAACGACTGTATCTGGAAATATGTGCGGCAGGTGCAGTTTCCTGATGAGCCGACGTATTTGCGGTATAAGGACGAATTGCCGGCGGAAGCGCATGCAGTGTGGGGGAAAGTTCCGGCGGCGGCGCTGCTGCGGAATAAAGCCCGGGGATAAAGAGCAGAGAGCGGTCTGTTGCGGCGGAGCGGCCGGAAATAAAAACGAGCCACGGCGGAGGGGGAAGACTGCGGGCGGCGGAGATAAGGTTGGGCAGGCAGGTCGGGAAGTATTGAGGACAGAACGGCCGGAGATAAGAAACGCGCCGCGGCGGAACGGTATGGCTGCGAGCGGCGGAGATAAGGTTGGGCAGGCAGGTCGGGAAGTATTGAGACAGAACGGCCGGAGATAAGAAACGCGCCGCGGCGGAACGGTATGGCTGCGGGCGGCGGTGTTTAGGTTGTGGCGGGACAGGAGCGGCGATTTATTCTTCGCTCTGTTTTTTCAATTTCTTGATAATCATATTACGTTTCAGGCGGCTGATGCGGTCAATGTACAAAATACCGTCCAGATGGTCGGTTTCGTGTTGCAGAATAACCGCAAGATAGTCTTCCGCATCCAGCGTCTGTTCTTTGCCGTCGTAGTCCAGATAGCGTACGGTTACGGCGCGGTGGCGCTCGACTTCGGCGCATTGTCCGGGAACGGAGAGGCATCCTTCGTTAAACCAAATCGTATCTTCGGATTTACGGATAATTTCCGGATTGACGAGAAAACGCGGGTTGGATCCGGGAGTACCGTCTTCGGATACTTTGTCGTCAATGACGATGATGCGTTTGGTTACGCCGACCTGCGGCGCGGCGAGGCCGACGCCTTTGTCTGCGTACATCGTTTCCAGCATATCGTCAAGAAAGCGGCGGATTTCGTCGGTAACTTCGGCGACCGGTTCGCATTTCTGGCTTAAGACCTTGTCCGGGTAGGTATAAAGCTTTAATATGGCCATCGTGTTATCCTTTTGTTGTCAGAGGCGTTTGCCGCGAGGGCGCCTTTATATTCGGGTGTCTGCAGCGGGGGCAGGGTGTTTTTGCCGGAGTGAGACTACACTGCTGCGAGTGCCAGCGCGGCGGCGCTTCTGTTTTTTTTTATATCCTTACGTCTTTGGCAATCTGGTCCAAGAGCGCATTAATCATTTTGGGTTCGTTTTTCATAAAGAACGCGTAGGCAAGGTCGACGTATTCCTGAATGATGATTTTGGCATCCACGTCGGTCGTGTAGGCGAGTTCATACATCGCGCACAGCAGCAGAGCCTGCATGGTGGCGTTCATATGGTCGTAGGCCGAACCGTCTTTCAGGTGCAGGCGCAGCGATTTTTCGAGGCTTTCCTTATTGGCATGGACGCCGCGGACGATTTTTTCAAAATAAGGCTTATCCATTTCTTCCAGTTCAACCAGATGTTCGCCGGACAAGCCGTCTTCTTCGATGGCGTAGCGGCCGATTTCTCCTTTGAGGAAATCTTCCACCACTTCGTCAACACTCAAGCCGGAAAAGGCGGCCATGTAAGCGGCCTGTACGGCAGCCAGGCGGGCGCCGGATTTTTTTCTTATTTTTTCGGAAACGAATTTAGCCATTTCGTGTGTTACCTCGCATACGTTTATGTGGTTATGAATTAATCTTGCTTACAAATTCTTCAAAATCTCTGACTTCCTTAAAGTCTTTGTAGACGGAAGCAAAACGGATATAGGCAACCTTGTTGATTTTTATCAGTCTGTCCATAACTTTTTCGCCGATGCTTTTGGAGGAGATTTCGGCAATGCCGGAATTTTCCAGTTCGCGGCGGATTTCTTCTACCAAGCGCTCAATCTCAAAACTTGAGATGCCGCACTTGCTGACGGCGAGGCTGATGGAACGCAGCAGCTTTTCGCGGTCGAAGGGAACACGTTCGCCGTTCTTTTTGACGACGGTCAGGTCTTGCAGCTGCACGCGTTCATAGGTTGTAAAACGGCCGCCGCAGTCCGGGCATTCGCGCCTTCTGCGAATGGCGGTTTCGTCTATCGTGTCGCGGGAATCCTTGACCTGCGTATTGGTGCTGCCGCAAAACGGGCATTTCATCGGTTATGGCTCCTATCAGATTGCTTAAGAATGTTATATACGCCGATTTGGCAGAAAAATCAAGATATTTTTTCGCCGTGCAGAGGATGCGGAAATTGCGTTTGAGTCGGGAAATATGTGGGGAGGGAATTAATCAGCAGCTTTTTTGATAAAGCGGGCAGGGTTTCCTGCCCATATTTCGTTTTCCGGTACATCGCTTAGCACAACGCTGCCGGCACCAATGACGGAATTGCTGCCGATATGGACGTTTCCGACGATGACGGCGTTTGCATAAACAGTTACGTTGTCTCCCAAAACCGGAGCTTTTCCGTTTTTTTCGCCTATCGTTGTGTTTTGATATACTTTGCAGTTATTGTCAATACGGGCTTTGGCACTGATAACGACACCTACCTGGTGTATAATCTGAAAGTTGTTTTCTCGGTACAGCCGTTTGAGGAATTTATAAGGTATGTCGCAACATCTTTTGGCTTTTTTCAATTTATCGGCGTAATATTCAAAAACTTTTGTTTTGAAAATGTAAATTTCGCGTTTTCCGTTTTCGTAGCGTTGTTTTTTCAGTATCATAATTTAAACTTCCTTATAAAAATGCAAAAGGTGCAATGTTAAGCAGAAATTGGAGACATAGTAGTCTAAAGCGGGAGAAAAATCAACGGGAAATGCTTAGATGCGCATCATCGGCGATTTTTTTCCCGAAATGCGGCGGAATGTAACGGCAAATTAACTTTTGCGGATAAAAATAAAGCCGTTATAAGGCAGATTTTCAGGTTGACGGAAAGGCGGAAAAATGCAGTTAAATACGGTTGAAATTGCAAAGATACTGGGGTATGGCGGCGAGATTGTGGCAGCGGAAATTACGGAAGTTTCCACCGACAGCCGGAAAGCCGGAGGGGAAACGCTGTTTGTCGCTTTGAAAGGCGAGCGGTTTGATGGGCACGATTTTATCCGCGAAGTGCTGGACAAGGGGGCGCCGGCGGCGGTAGCGGAATATGTGCCGGAAGGAGCCGACCCGGCGCGGGTAATTGTGGTTGAAGATACGCTTAAAGCGTTCGGGAAACTCGGGCAGTATAACCGGCGGCAGTTTAAAGGCACGCTGATTGCGCTGACCGGCAGTTCGGGCAAGACGACGGTCAAAGAAGAATTAAAGGCGGTATTGAGCCGGTTTGCGCCGACGTACGCGACCAATGGCAATTTCAACAATTATATCGGCGTGCCGCGGTCGCTGCTGGATTTGGATATGGGGGCGAAATACGCGGTGATAGAAATGGGAATGTCGGCGCGCGGGGAAATCGAATATCTGGCGCAGCTGGCGGAGCCGGATGTTGCGATTGTAACGAATGTTTATCCGATGCATATTGAATTTTTGGGGAGCCTGGAAAATATTGCGCGGGCAAAAGCGGAGATTTTCAGCGGGCTGAGGAAGGGGACGTCTGAAGGAAAGCAGGGAATTGCAATTTTTAACGAAGATGCAGCGTATGCGGATATTCTGCGGGCCGAGGCGGAAAAATATGCCGCGGCGGTTTGCGCTTACGGCAGGAATAACCACCCCGGCGTGCCGCTGGCTTTGGAAGACGAAGCGGAGCATTGCCGTTACAACGCGTGGTGCGTGTTGAAAACGGCGGAAATTCTCGGTTTGAATTTAACGGCGGCCGCTGAGGCAATCAACGGCTTTTCGGCACCGGAAGGGCGCGGCAAAAGACACAGGCTGAATATCGGCGGACGGCGGGTTATGTTGATTGACGACAGTTACTCCGGGCAGCCGGAGGCGATGAAACTGGCTATCCGGTCGCTGGCGAAACTTCCGGTTCAGGGGCGGCGGATTGCCGTTTTGGGGAAAATGGCGGAACTCGGAGATTTTTCCCGACAGGCGCATATTGAAGTCGGGCAGGAACTGGCTGCGGCGGGGGTTGACGCGGTGGTCGGCGTATGCGCGGAGACCAGGGATATGCTGGCGCAGCTGCCGGAGCGGACGGAACGGCATTACTTTGACAGTGCGGACGGCGTGGCGGCGTTTTTGACCGGGAGCCTGCTGCAGGACGGCGACGCGGTTCTGGTCAAAGGGGCGCACTATTCCTCACAGGTGTTTAAAGTGGCAGAAGCGCTGAAACAATACGAAGAAAAGCAGGAACCGGAGTTGTAGGCAGGGTTTGCCGCGGCACAGTGCGGCGGTATGTGCGGCAACGGCCTCTTGGGATGAGAAACGGGTGGCGCGGCGGAACAGCAGGCGGCCTGTGCTGCACGGGAGAACCGGATTGCGGGTGGCAATTCAGCTGGCAAACTGTACTGCACAGGAAAATTGGATTGCCGGTGGCAATTCAGCAGGCAAGCTGTTGTTATACGGGATGACTTGATTGCTCCTGAGCGATTCAGCGAATGTAGTTTTTGACAAAGCGCGGATTTTTACCGAGGTTGGAAATCAGCTCATAGGCAATGGTTCCGGCGTCGCGGGCGATGTCATCGACGGTGTAGTCGTCGTTAATCAGCCAGCCGAAATCTTCGGGAGAAACAGCCTCCGGCGCCAGCGCGCTGATGTCGCAGATAATGTTATCCATGGACACGCGGCCGAGAATCGGGCAGAAACAGGGCTTGCCATCGGCATAGAAAATAACTTTGCCGCGGCTGGAAAGCGACCGGGGCAGGCCGTCGCCATAGCCGACGGATACAATCGCAATCCGCATATCGCAGGGCGCGCGAAAAGTGGCGGAATAGCCGACAAATTCGCCTTTGGGAAGCGGCTTGACCTGCAGGACGGGGGCTTTCAACTCCAGAATATTCTGCATTTGGTTTTCGCGGTAGGGCGCAGTGTTTATCCCATACATGGCGGCGCCGAGGCGTGTCATGTCAAAATGAAAATCATCGCCGAGGAATACGCCGTCGGAAGCGGACAGCGTTGCGGGCGTTGCGGGGAAAAAGCGGGCTTTGATAGCGCGGAAAGCGGCGAGCTGGCGCGCGTTCATAAAATGCGCCTGTTCGTCGGCACAGGACAGATGCGAGAGAACGCCGGCAAAGTCTTTCCGTTCGGTTTCGGCCAGCCGTTCGAGTTCGGCAACGGTAAAGCCGAGGCGGTTAAGCCCGGTTTCTACCTGAATCAGCGGACGGATGCCATCGATGCGGTTTTGCTGCCAGAAGGCGTACATTTGCGGCGAACAGATGACCGGCGTCAGGCGGGCAGTGCGAAAATAAGGGAGAGAATCGGCACCGATGCCTTGTAAAACATATATTTCCGCATCGGGTACGAGAGGGCGGATTTTTTCGCCTTCCGAACCATGGGCAACAAAAAAGCGGCGGCAGCCGGCGGCGTATAGCGCAGCGGCAACTTCGGCGGCGCCCAGGCCGTAAGCGTCGTCTTTGACTACGGCGGCGGGAATTGCCGGAGCGGACAATTTTTCCAGAAGCCGGTAATTGGCGGCGAGTTTTTTTAGGTTGATATTAAATACAGGCGTGGTATACAGAGCCATGGCGATTGTCCTTGTTGCAGTCGGTCGGTTATCAGAAACATAATATCGGCGGGGCGGAAGATATGCCGCAGCCGGAAAGGTTTTATGTGATGCAGTTTATTGATACGCATATCCATTTGCAAGATTTTAAGGCGGATTGTGCACCGCGGGTTTGGCATAATCCGGAGGCAAAAGGGCTGGTGCTGGTGTCGGCGGGCCGCGAAGATTTTGCCAAAATCGCGGCGCTGCTGCGGCAGTATCCCGACAAGGCGTCCGGCGCGTTCGGCATCCATCCGTGGCATTATCGGGAAAAGGCGCCGCTGGACGAACTCGAAACCTGTTTGCGGGAATTTCCGCAGGCGCTTGTCGGAGAAATCGGCGTGGACGAGCTGAAAGAACCGGTCAGCCCCGGACAGCACGATTTGTTCGCAGCACAGCTTGAGATTGCGACAGCATACCGGAGGCCGGTCATCGTGCATGCGGCGAAGGCTTTTGCGGCGCTGACGGAACATGAAACGGCGCTGAAAAAAGTAAAGTTTTCGCACCATGGCTTTGTCAAAAACCGCGAATTGCTGAAGTTCATCAATAAATGCGGCGGCTATATCGGTTTGGGCGCGCTGTTTCTCAAACAGGAAAAAGCGGCGGAGATGTGGGCGATGATGCCGCAAGACCGGATATTGTTTGAGACCGACGCTCCGTACCGGGTTGATGAAACAAAGTATAACGAGGCAGTGCAGGAAAATTTGCGGCGTCTGGCGGAAATCGCCGGAGAAGAGCCGGAAGCACTGGCGGAACGGCTTATTAAAAACGCTGAGGATTTTTTGCGGACAGATAATTTGCAGACAGGTAAATAGCAGACAGGTAAATAGCGTAACGGTTCGGCAATGCAACGATACAGGTGCGGACGCGGGAATCGGGTGAGGAAAAGAAGAGGAAAGGCAGACGATGAAAACACAATTGGAAGAACGGTTGCAGCGGACGATTGCGCTGCTGGGAAAAGAAAAAGCAGAGCGCGTTTTCGGCGCATCGGTTATGGTCATCGGCTGCGGAGCGGTCGGCGGTTATGCGCTGGAGATGGTGGCTCGGCTCGGGTTCGGGAAAATCAGGGCGGTCGATTTTGACCGGTTTGAGGCAAGCAATATCAACCGGCAGATTCTGGCGACGATTTCTACTATCGGGTGCAAAAAGTGCGAAGCGGCGTGCGAGCGGGTACGGGAGATTAATCCCGATGCGGAGGTCCGGGGGCTGGATATGCGGATTACGGCAGACAATCTCGATTTTATCCGGAATGAAAATCCGGACGTTGTGATTGATGCGATTGACGATGTGCAGGCGAAATGCTCCCTGGCAGCTTTTTTGGCGCGAAACGGCATTTGCTTTGTGTCGGCAATGGGAGCTGCGCTTAAGACAAAGCCTGAGATGCTGCGGGCAGCGACGCTTGACAAGACGGAAGGCTGCGCGCTGGCAAAGAAAATGCGCGATAACCTGCGGCGGGAAGGCGTTGATTTGAGAAAGGTGCGCTGCGTTTATTCGCCCGAGGCGGTCAAAATCTGCAAAGATGCGGCGGGGAACAACGTGCTCGGTTCGCTGCCGATGGTTCCGGCGGCGATGGGGGCGATGCTGGCGGCGGAAGCGCTGGCATTGGTAACGGAATAGTGCCGGCGGTAGCGGAAGTAATGCAGCAGCGGAGGAAATGTCGGCGTTGATGACAGAGTAATGCCGGCGGTAGTGGAAATAATGCCGGTGGCGAGAGAAACGCTGGTGTTGATAACGAAGTAATGCCGGGGCGGTGGGGCGATACCAGCGGCGGAAACGGAAAGTTTGGTATCTCACTCAACGGGGCAGAAAAGGGACGGCCGCTTATTCCCATCCGTTCAGGACGCGTTCGCGTGTGCGCTTTTGCACGGCTGCGTCAAAGTACTGGTTGTTGCGCAGAATGTCATAGGCGTTGTTGCCGTCGCTGTCGCGAATCTGCGGGTCGGCGCCGCGGCTCAGCAGCAGTTTGACAAACTTGGATGGATAGTTGTTTTTTAAGGCGAACAGCAGCGGCGTGTCGCCGTGTTCGTTCTTTATGTTCAGGTTGTTCTGCGCCATAATAATGTTTTCAATCACCATATCCGAACCGCCTTTGTTTAGGACATACCACAGCGGGATGTCGCCGGCGGCGTTGGTTATTTCGGTGTCGGCGCCGCCGCGCAGCAATGTGCGAATCAGCACTTCGTCGCCGTCGGTACGGAGCAGATACCATAGCGGGGTTTCGCCGCGGCGGTCCTTATGGTTGACATCGGCGCCGTATTCTATCAGCAATTTAACCGTTTCCGACGGGAGGTTTTGGCGCACGGCCGTCCACAGCGGCGTTTCACCGAGGTTGCTGGCAGCGTTGACATCGGCGCCGGAAGCAAGAAGCATACGGACATAGTTTATGTCGGCGCGGTTGGCCAAGGCATACATCAGCGCGGTGTTGCCGGCGTCATCGGTGCGGTTGATATCGGTTCCGCTTGCCAGCAGGAGTTTTGCCTTTTCGATTTGCAGAGCAGGCGTGTCGGTTTCGCCGGCCTGGGAAGAAATAAACATAAGGGCATTTTTGCCGTCCATACAGGAGGCGTTGACGTCGGCTTTGCCGTTAATCAGTTTTTCGAGAACACTGCGGGATTTATTGTACAGGGCGGCATTGAGGAATGTCGTGCAGCCGTTTTCATCCAATACGTCGATGTCGGCAAGGTTGGCAATGGCATCGGCGACGGCTGCATCGGGATTGTCTTCAAACAGGCTTTCTTTCAGCGCGATGTTGAAACGGTGGTGGTTTTCGGCGATGAATTTGAATTCGGCGGACAGGCGTTCGGACGGGGTGGCGAAACGGTTGATTTCAAAACCGAGGGTTTCGAGATATTTGCGCTTGTTGTAGTAGTCGAGGACGCTTAAACCGTTTTTGTCTTTGGCTTTAAAGTCGGCGCCGCGTTTTATAAGGTACTGCATAACGTCATCCCGCCCGCGGACGGCAGCAGCCATCAGGGCGGTGTGCCCTTCAGAATCGGCGGCGTTGACATCTGCCTCGTTGTCGAGCAGCGACTGCAAAACCATAATGCTTCCGTTTTCGTAAGAGGCAAGCGTCAGGGCATCAAACCCGAAATTGTTTTTAACATTGACTTTGAGGCCGTATTCAAGCAGCGTGTCGATAACGCGGGAGCTTTTGTTGAATGTTGCCGCAAGCATCAGCGCCGTGTTGCCTTCATGATCTTTTTCGACAAGATTGGCACCGTTATTGATGAGCATTTCGATAATTTCGGCGGACGGGTTGTTGATGGCGGCGATAAACAGCGCTTCATAACGCGGGGTGCAGTGCGTCTGCACGTCGGCGCCGTATTCCATCAGCAGGCGCAGGGCATCGAGGTTGGACGAGTTGGCAACGACATACAAAAGCATGGTTTTGCCGTTGTCCAGGCACATATTGAGGTCGGCGGTCTGTGCTATCCAGGCTTCCATTTCTTCCGTCGTAAAGTCCATGCCTTTACGAACTTTCGTCAAAAGGTCAGCTCCGGAAACGGGTGCGGCGGGACTTGAGGTGTCTGGCGCCGAGCCGGGCTTGGGGTTGGAAGAGCTTTTAGCGGCAGAAGCCGTACTTGGTTTTGAGGTGGAAGAGGAAGAACTTTTCGAGACGGGCGCTGTGTCGGGTTTGGAGTTGGCAGAGGCAGCGTTTTGGGAGGCGGAGCCGTTTATATCAGCCGAGGGGGCTGAATATTCTTCGAAATCCAAGCCCATGTCCAATGCCAAATCGTCATCCATGGCGAGGGCGGGTGCCGCTCCGGCGGCGAAACCGGCAAGCATACCCAGCACGAGGCAGGAACAGGGCAATAAACGGTAATTGTGCGACATAATAACCTCCAAACCGAAAAATTTAATTTATTATAACCGGTATTTGCTTCAAGTTCAAGCGATGCTGCGGCAAAATCCACATTATATTTGCCGAAATATTTACTGAAATATTTATTGATGTTTGCAGGAAACGGGTTTGCAGCAAAGTATGGACGCGAGAGGGCGGCGGGCATGGCCGGCGGAGGAGAGAGGGCATGCGTGATTAACGGGCGGCAGACCGGCGGAGGAGAGAGGGCGTGCGTGATTAACGGGCGGCAGACCGGCGGAGGAGAGAGGGCGTGTGTGATTAACGGGTGGGGCAGGCCGGCGGAGGAGGGGGAATTTGGGAGCGGGGCGTCATTGCCGCGTCATATTCTGACCCGGTAGTGGCGGGCGTTGTTCAGGGGCGACGGGATTTCCTCAAGATAGGAAGGGATATTTTCACGTTTAATCAGCCGGTAATACAGCTTGTCCCGGTTAGCGGGAGAGAGGTCGTAATAGCGGTCGTAGCCGTCGAAGAGCAAAATCTGGGCTATCTGGTGTTTCAGGAGCAGGGGAACAATCGTCCGGTCGTCGGTTCCCTGCAGAAGGTTGTGGGTATCAACCAGTCCGGCGCGGTTGCGGTGGTAGGGCGTACCGACGGTATTGACGCCGCAGAGCCAGACGTATTTGGGGCTCAGAAAGTTGTCGGTAACGAGCGTGCCGCCGGCGTTTCTGACGTTTTGGCAGAGGGCGGGCGAAAATACGGGCGCTTTTTTCTTGTTCAGGGCATTGATGTTAAACGGCAGGAAAACGAATTGTTGAAAAATCAGAATCCCCAGCCCGAGCGCCCAGACAGAAGCGGGAAACTCAAGGCTCTGCCGCCGGGCGTAAGCGCTTTTTTTGTAGGTTAAATCAATCAGGCAGAGCCAGGGCAGAATGTTGTAGAGGCTTTGGTAGTTGGCGAAACGCAGGGCGGCAAGGCTTAAGGCGAACAGGGGCAGGCCGAGGCAGAGATTCAGCAGCATCATGCGGCGGTAAGATTTGCAGCGCAGCAGCAGAAAGCTCAGGATAAGCGATGCGGCGCCGAAAGGATAAACGGCAAGAACCGTGTCCCAATCCTGACGCCAGACGGGGCGCATTTCAGAGATGCGGCTGCTCCAGACACGGCTGATTTCACCGTCGAGCGGAAAACGGCAGATGTCGGCGCCAAAACAGACAAGCAGCAGCAGCGCGGTTCCGAGCGCGGCGCATATCAGGCTCCATATTTTCAGGGGGCGGGTGTGCAGACGGCTGCGTTCTATACCGTACAGGGCGATGAACACAAACCAGGAAAACGCCGCGTAGAGTATGGAAATGCGCCCGTTATCGGGATAAAGCCAGCCTTCGTACGGCGGATTGAGCAGCCAAAAGCAGGTCAGGGCAACAGCGAAGTATTTGGCGGTTTTGACGGCCGGAACCGGAGAAACGTTTTTGAAAACATACAGCCAGAGGAAAAACGACAAAAAGAGGAGATAAAGGATGACGCCTTCAATCGCGGCAAATGTTGCCAGTGCCAGAGAAAAACCAAGCAGGCGCAGATAGCGGTTGTGGCGTTTTTTGAGCCAGCAGAGGTTCAGCGAAACGGCGTATATGCCGAGCAGCGCCATAAGCGCGTGGTGGTCGGGACGCCCGATGAAAAAGTAATTTTGCATAACCGGGTCGGAAAGAAAAATAAAACAGCCGAACAGTGTCAGGTAGACATTGAATTGCCGGCGCAGGCCGTATGCCAGGGCTATGGCAGACAGGACGCAGAGCCAGGGGGCAAGGAATGCCCCGCCGAGGAAAACGGTGTCGCGCAGGTTGCCGAGATGCAAAAACGGAATGGCATTTACAGCCCAGAGAATGTCCATCGGGCGGGTCCAATGCAGAATTTCTCCGAACGGATAGTTGCTTTCGGCGAGCGGCTGCTCCCAGAAAGACGGGGCGGCAAGCCAATGCCAGACACGCAGGGCGCGCATATAGCCGTCCGAATCGTTATAGGTGTAGTTCCAGTACGAAGCGTCGGCGCCGATAAGCGCGGCAACGGCTCCGGCGGCGATTATCAGGTACAGCCAGTCTTTGATAAATCGGGTCAGCTTTTTGACGGCGCGCCGGTAGCGCAGGTCGGCGGTTTCGGCTGGGGTGCGGGATAAGGCCATGGCAAAGACTCCTGACAGTTGGCGGCGGCAGCGCGGCAAAGCTTGCTCGCCTTTACGATACGGATCGGCACAGGGCGTCCGGCTATAAAGAATGCCGCTGTACCGGTATTATATGAAGGATTTTAATACGGGAAAAGTAAAAGCGGACTTAAATTTTGGGCGCCGCATATAAATTATGGGGCATTAGCGGGGACTTGTCGGGTGCGGGGCATAGCAGGTATAATTCAGGTATGGCGAAGGCATAATTTAGGCTTGCACCGGCGTAAAAAATATGGTATGATGTATCCTATACCGATAAACGCACGACGGAGGGAAACATGGCAACGCTGAGTATCAAAGAAAGCCGCGAATTTGTTATCTTTCAGGCTTTTTCGCAAAATGACAGTTATAATGCGGCGCTGGACGCGTTGGAAAAATATGACCGGGAAAACCCCGACCGCAGGATTTTTGCGTCGGCGGAAGAGAAAAAAGCCATGCGCGACAGCTACCTGATGTTTAAGGAAGCGGAGCGGATTATCAGCCGCGGCGGATCGGCTCCCGATTATGACAATCCGCAGATTATGGAGCGTTTGAATACGATTTTGCGCCAGCAGCTGCCGGCAGTTTCGCGTGAGGTTATGAAAAGCGCAACGGCGAGTACGGCAATCAATAAGGCCAATGTCGGGCGGATGATGGCGCTGCACGCGCGCAACGTCAAGGCGTTGGGCAAGAAGATGCTGCAACAGGGCAAGGAAACGGTGCACGAGCAAGCCCGGGTCGGCAAAAGCGGCATTACCGGACACAGCCCGTACGAAAAGGTTATTTCCACTGAGCCGACGTATAAGCGCAATGAGGACGTTGTGGTGGAGCGTCTGCTTAAAGAACGGCAGGAAAAGCAGAGAGCTTGAGGCTGCGATAGATGAGATGCGGCTGGTGTGTGGTCGGCGGTGCGGATGACGGGCATGAAGCGTGGCATATGAAGAGCAGCGTGCAAATGCTTTCCGGCAACAAAAAAGACCGGATAAATCCAGTCTTTTCAAAGTGGTAGGGGTGATGAGACTTGAACTCATACTTCCAGAGGAAACAAGATTTTGAGTCTAGCGCGTCTACCAGTTCCGCCACACCCCCATATATTGCAACGAAACACCTTTTTGGCTTTGGTAACCGGAGCCAACTGCTCCGTATTTCGTTTGTATGGGGATATTTAATCTATATTTTTTTTACAGTCAATAGTTTTTTTTGCTTTTTTTGGGATAAAAATGCGATAAAAACGTGGAACATTAACTTTTTTGTGCTATAAAAGATAAAATTGGTTCTTACGGGCGGCGGATTAGAACAACACGAAGCCTGCGACATTGAAGGATGCCGGACAGTGGAAGAATTAGAACAGAATGCATTGGATTTTTTGAAAAGCGGCGAGTTTGAAAAGGCGGCCAAGCTGTATCTGCAGCTTGCGGTGGCGGCGCCGGAGAATGAGAATTACCTGGTGGCGGCGGCAAACTGCTATGACAGTTTCGGCGACAAGAAAATAGCGCTCAGCCTATATAAAAAGGCGCTGGCCGTCAATCCGCAGTCGCTGACGGCGCTTCTCAACGTTTCAACCCTTTATTACGAACTGAAAAAATACGACCGGGCGGCGGAGTTTGCGGAAAAGGCGCTGGAGGTGAAGGAAGGCAATTTTGCGGCGCTGATGAACCTCGGCAACGTGTGTTATGCCAAAGGGGAATACAAGGAAGCGCTCGGGTATTATCAAAAACTGTATGAGCTTAATCCGAATTCGTACAACGCCATAGTCAACATTGCGAATACGAGTTACAACATGAGCCGGTTTATCCAAGCCATCGAGTTTGCCAACATGGCGATAGAAAAGCGCCCGACCAGCGTCGAACCGTATATTATTGCGGGGAATTCCTATATTGAGCTGTTTAAGAACGATGAGGCGACGGGGTTTTTGAAAAAAGCGGCGGAGATTGCGCCGAATTCGGACTGGCTTTGCAATTCGATTGCCAACCTGTTTCAGAAAATGGGGAACTGGAAACAGTGCCTGCATTATGCGTGGAAGGCTTTTGCCCTGAAAGGGGATAAAATCAGCGCCGACGACCATATCAATTTCGGCTATCTGCTGTATGAGGCGCATGACGAGAAACAGGACGAACTGGTTGATAAATATCTCTCGCGCTGGGAGGAATGTTTTCCCGAAAATCCGATTGTCCGGCATATGAGCTGCGCCATCCGCAATATTCAGGAAGTGCCGACGACGGATTTAAGCTATGTCAAGGGGTTGTTTGACGGGTTTGCGCCGTCGTTTGACGAAATCCTGCACGAGCTTGACTATAAAGTTCCGGTGATGATTGCCGATTTTCTGAAAGATACGCTCAAGACCAAGCTGTTTAAAAAACGCCGCATTCTGGATTTGGGGTGCGGGACGGGGTTGTGCGCAGAGGCTTTGAGAGCGTATTTTCCGAACGAGGAGTTTTTCGGTGTGGACGTATCGGAAAAAATGCTCGAATTTGCAGGCAAAAAAAACGTATATAAGGAACTCTATTTTGATGATATCGAAAGTTTTCTCGAAGATGTTGCCGACCCGTATCATGCTGTTATTGCAGGGGACGTGCTGACGTATATGGGCGAGTTGAAAACGCTGTTCCGCCTGTTGGTCAAAGCGGTGAAGGCAAACGGGCTGTTTTGTTTTTCGATATCTAAAAACACCTATAATCAGAGCGATTATTTCCTGACGCCGTCGGGGAGGTTCGTCCATTCAATCGCTTATGTCCGGCGGCTGTTGAAATATTGCGGGTTTGAAGTTATCCGGCAGGAGGAGATGACGCTGCGGCGCGAGGGCAATAAAGAAGTTGACGGGTATATTGTTTTAGCAAAAAAGGAAATAGAAGTCGTCTTTGAGTAGTGCGTAGCGCAGGGGAAGGGCTCGTAATGAAACCTGCGGCAAGGTGCCGATGAAGATGTGCGATGCGGTCTTGCAGTAAAGATGTCGGTGAAGACGCATGATGCGGTTTGCGGCAATGATGTCAGGGGAAAGGCGCGAGATGAAACCTGCGGCAAGGTACCGATGAAGATGTGCGATGAGGCTTGCGGCAATGATGTCAGGGGAGACAACGGGAAGTTAATTATGGAAAGAAAGATTAAAGCCGGGCTATGGAGCTCGGCTTTGGTTTTGCGGGTGTGGAAATTATTTGCAAGGATTTTATGTGTGGCGGCGCTGGCTATCCTCGTCCTTCCCGTATCCAGTTAATCGTGTTGAGGACGGCTCCGGCAGTGTTAATTCCGGCGATAACTTTATTTATCGTATTGTTATGCGTAATGTAACCGCTGCCAAAGCACCGCGTAATTTTTGTGTCTGGGTCATAAATCATATTGCGTTCGTGCCCGCTGTGATCCCATGCGCCGATGTTATGGTCGGCAGAACCTTTTGCTGACTGATAGCTGTCGTAATGAACCGGCTTGTCGCGCAGAGGGTCGTTCGGAACCAATGTTACCGAACCGTCGCGTGGGTCGATGAAAGCACCGAGGTAGCCGCCGTGCGTATCGGAACCGATACGATTTAGGCCATTTGACAAATACGGGTCATACTGCAGTCCGAAGCTTTGGGCATACAGCATCGGGTCGGAATAGACGTCAACCTGGGGCTGCTGCTGAACGACGACAGTTTCCTGAACCGGCTGTTGGACGACAACGGTCTGCTGCGGAGGCTGCTGATGAGTCCATTTTTCTGCCATTGCCAGGTTGATTGTCCTTTCTCCAGTCCTGTCTTTCCATATTTCTGGATTTTTGGAGCGGGCATATTCTTGGTCTGCCTGTTTGGCACGCGCGTACTCTTCCTGCAGTGTGGGCTTGCGGATTTCATCCGGGCCGGCACGCAGACGGTCTTGGTCGGCATTGGCAAAGGGGTCATGTGCCGGCGCTCGGTAGTCGGCGAAGTTTTCGGCTTTGAACTGCGCACCGTCAAAGTTATTCTGAATAAAGTTATTGAGAGCCGTGTGCTGTTCCGGAGTCAGGTCATGATTGGCCATATACTGAATCATATTGTAGGAACTCGGGTTGTTGTCGGGCAGGCCTTCAAGCTGCAAAACCTGTTGCAGGGCATGCGGCGCCATCTTGCAGGCAATGGTGGCAAGGTTGGCGTTTTTGCCGACGTGTTCGGATATGCCTTCGGCAACGGCGTTGGTGTCGGTTATCCTGCTGTCGCCCAGGCTTTCCAGATGTTGCAGCGTGTGGGCAAAGGCGCTTTTACCCTCAATGCCGCTGGAGTTTTCGGCTTTGGCGGCGGCGAGGTTGGTTTCATGCGCTTTTATACCGCTGATTTCGTCCGGGGCGCCGTGCATGGCGGGGTCATGTTCGGCCATGTATGCGGCCATTTGGGCTGAAGGCGAATTACGAAGTATCCCGTCCGGGTCATAAACGCTGCGGTCGCGCAGCATGGTGGTGCCTTCGGGAACGTTGGCATAAGCGTCGTTTGCGTATGCCTGCGCTTCTTTCCACGGGTCGATGCCGTGTTCGGCGGCGACTGCCTTGACGGTTTCGACGGCATTATTGGCTTCTTCCTGTACAAATGCCGTAATGTGCGGCATCAATGCCTGTCCGGCAGCCATACCGGCGACGAGCGAGCCGCCTTTGATGAGCATTTCCTTTTTGTTATTTTTAATTTTGACCTGCAGGGCTTTCTGGTTGGCAATTAACTGCTGCAGTTTTTCGCCGTCTTTTTCCTTCTTGATTTTACGGTTAAGGCTCAAGTTTTGTATACGCAGGCTGACGCTTTCGGTCAGGTTCGGCAGCATGGTTGCGGCGGCGCTGATGCCCATACGCCCGTAGGTGCCGAGCTGTCCCATAAAGTTGGCGGCAGAGCTGGCCATGCCGGGCGAAACCGTATTGATTGCTTCGGCGGCGGTGCCGATGCCGGAAACGATACCAAGCCCGGACAGAGCGGTGGTGGCGCAGGCGCCCATAACCATCGCGCATTTTTTCGCTGTGGATGCGTTCGGGTCTTTCAGCTGCTTTTTAATGTTTTTCCAGTTCTTGCAGATGTTGTAGCCGATGACAACGGCGGTGCCGCCCGGGATTAAGCCTGCGGCGCCGTATATCGCGGCGTTTTTGGCGACGGAGCCGCTGATTTTACCGACAAACTTCAGCGCCTGTTTGGCGTAAACGTATTTTTTGCCGTAGCGCTTTTCAAGCTTCTTATCGATTTTCTCAACGTTATTGGAAACTTTTTTGACCAGGGGATTGTCTTTGAATTTCTGTTTGCAGCGGTCTTTGAACGTTTCGGTTTCAAGGTACTGGTTGGCGATGGTCGAGGCCAGCGCGTCCTTGTCTACCTGCGGTTTGCCGTTTTTGCCATATTTGGGCTGGGAGCCCCAGACGATTTCTGCCGCGGCATCCTTATAGGCCTGCTCCAGTTCTTCCGGCGTGTAGCTGCCTTGTTTGGCCAGACGTTGTGCCGCCATTTCGCGCGCAAGGGCGGAGATGGCTGCTTTTTGCTCTTTGGCTTCCTTTTCGCTTAACGGTTTGCCTGCCGCGTCGGTAAATTCAACGCTGCCGAGGTCGATGGTGTCTTTGTCCGGGTCGTGCTTACAGGCGAACGGGTCTTTGTCTTTTAAGCCGGCATGCGCTTTGTCATAATTGGCGGCCAGCTCTTCGGTATTGGGTCTGAACGAGCCGAAGTGTTCCTTGTCGTATTGGATAATTGCATCGGCAATCAGGTTTAAGCCTTGCTGGCGTAGTTCTTCGTTGCCGCATTGCAGGCAGAGCAGGCGGTAACTTTCGGCGTTGGCCGGCGTAATGTCGGAAAGGGACAGGTTTTTCAGGCGGTTTTCAACAATCGGGTCAAGCTGTGCCGACTTGTCTTTATCGTCTTTGTAATAAGCTTGGGCGGCAACCAGGTCGTCGATGTTGGAAAGGGCTTTGTCCGGCTCATTGCTTGCCATTGCCGCAGCGATGGCAGCGGGAGTGATGGCGCCGGCGCTGTAAGTCCACGGCTTTTTTTCGGTCGTAATGGAATCGAGGGCAGCCTGACGGTCTTCCGCGGAGTTTTCCGGTTCGGGCTCAGGTATCGGCTCGGCGGTCGCACCGGGTTCCGGCGAGGGGTGTTCGGGGGCCGGCTGCTCGGGCAGAGGGTTGCCGTCGGCGAGGATTCTGGCGTTCGCTTTTGCCGTTTCCGTCGTATAAGGGCTGTTGATGATGTTTTGCAAAATCTGCCGGTCGGCGTCGGTCATCTCTTTGGGGTCTTTGTTTAGAACCGAGAGGTCTAAAGTCGGCGCTTCCGCGGTTTCAGCGGCGGAAGCGGGGGAGGAGTCCTGCTCTGGTGTTGGTTCGGGGGCGGAAGCCGGTTCTGCGGCGGAATTTTCCGGGACAGGCTGATGGTCTTCGGCGGCATTTTCCGGGGCAGGCTGTGCAGGTGCAGTTTGCTGTACAGCATCTCGTACGGCGGTCAGAGCGCTGCCCAGGGCATTGCGGCTTTCATCGGGCAGATTTCTGAAAGCTTCATTCATATCTTCGCGGTAGACGTCATAAACGCGGTTGAACGTATCGAATTCCTGCCTACCCAGCCTGTAGCCGCCCTGAATTTCGGCAGCCAAATCGGCAACGGCCTGTCTAACCTCTTTACGGTCTGTGTTGGTGATTTCTTTTTTCCGTGCTTTGGCGCTCAGAACATTGAATATTGTTTTGGTATCGTTTTTAGCCATCGGTTTTCTCCTCGTGCGATTTGGCCTGAATTTAAGCTATTGTATCATAAAAAAACGGCTGGTGCAAGCGTAAATTTTTATGATATTTTAACTTTCGTTTTATTAAGATATTCTAAAAATTTTGATTCTAACCGGCGGATTTTAAAAGAAAATGACGGAAATTAACAAAGCAGCTCTTGCGCAGGAAACGCGACTTATCGAATATTGGCGCAAAAAATATCTGTTTCAGGCGGCAGCGGTGGCGGTATGCGCCGGAGCGGCGATTGCGGCGGCGGCCGTTTATATTCAGGCGAAACTGCCGGCGCTGCTGATTATTTTGGCGGTGTTGACGGTGGCATACCTGATGCTTCGCGAACTGCGCGACAGTTTGCAGACACGGGGGGAAACGCTTATTTTTGCCAAAGGTAAGGCTTTGTTTGACGGCGTGGATTTTGATTACGGGCAGGGAATTGACAAAGACGAGGCATTGTTCGGAATGTGGGCGTTTGATGCGCGCGAGTGCCGCGGCGTTATGTCCGGCAGAGGGTTTAGCCTGGAAGAAGACTGGTTGTACAAAGCAGTTTCCGCCCGCTTTTTTATGCTCAAGCTGACGGTATTTGAGGGGATACTGCTGGTTGTTGACAACGGAGAGGGCTCAATGCCCGATGCGGCGGCGTTAATAAGAAATGCCGGGGTACACGGGGCGGCAGAGAAAATGCGGCGGCTGCTTGGTGCGGAGACGATGCGGGCTGCTGTCAGCGGCGGGCGGGCGGTCTTTTATTTTAAGACGAAAAACAGGCTGTTTCACCAGTTTGCACTGGAGCGGACGAATACGACGGGAATTTTTGTCCGGCGGGTTGAAGCGCTGAAGGCGCAGGCTGAAGAAACGGCGGCGGCGGTTCGAGGTGCGGCGGATGCGGTCAAGACAGGGGCACAGCCGGCGGCGGTTCAAGGTGCGGCTCAGACAGGGGCGCAGCCGGACAGCGATGAACGGCGGGGAAGTGCCGACGGGTCTAGCGGCGACGGCGGGTGCGGAAAAGTCGGCGGTTGACAAAGGTTGAAGCTTTTGATATTCGTAATTATATAATTTTTATTCAAAGGGAGGTTTTTATGAAATTTACAAAATTACTGGCAGCGGCATTGCTGTCTACGGCTATGATTCCGGCGGTGCGGGTGATGCCGGCGCAGGCGCTTCTGCTGGCAGGGGAAACGGCTGCAACGGATAAAGCTGCGGCTGGCAAGGCGGCGGAAAAGGCCGAAAACGCTGCGGCGACGGCCGGGCAGACCGCGGGGGGAAAAGACAGTGGATACACGGCAGGGAAGAACGGCGGCCAGACGGCCGGGCAGACCGCGGGGGGACCGGCGACCGAAATCACTATTTACAATCAGGATCTGGCGTTGATAAAGAAACGCCAGCAGGTTAAGCTCAACAAAGGCATTAACGAAGTGGTCTTTGACGAAGTGGCGCGGCAGATGCGTCCGGAATCGGCGTTTATTTTCGGCGACGGGGTAAAAATTCTGGAACAGAACTATGACTATGCCGGCGTTAACTATATGAATATGCTGAGCGCTTTTGTCGGCAAAGAAGTCAAGACCGTGCGCACCAATCCGGCGACCGGAGAAAACATTTATGAAAAGGCAATTCTGCTGGCAGCGGACGGAATGTCGCCGGTGCTGAAGTTCGACTACGGAATTGAGACGAATTTTCCGGGGCGGGTTCTGTTTGACAAGGTGCCTTTGGGGCTGAACAGCACGCCGGTTTTAAAAGCCCGGGCAGAAACGGCGGAAGCGGGAGAAAAAGAACTGCGTCTGGCATATCTGACGTCCGGCTTTTCGTGGGAAGCGAATTATGTTGCAAAAGTCAACGATGAAAAAACGCTGGAACTGCTGGGGAGGGTTTCGCTCAGCAACAGTTCGGGCAGCGCTTACGACAATGTCAGCGTCAACCTGATTGCGGGCGACGTCAATACGGTCGGCGCAGTGTTGCAGCCGCGGATGTTTAAGCGGGCAATGGTCAATGCGATGGCACTCGGTGCGGCGATGGATACGATGGAGGCGGCGCCGGTCATTTCTGCCCCGCAGAATTTGAACGGCTATTATATTTACAAGATACCGCAGCCGACGTCTTTGAAAGACGGGCAGATTAAGCAGGTGTCTTTTGTCAATGCGCCGGCAGTGAAATATAAAAAGCGCGGCGTGGTCGACTCAACGCTGTCGTTCGGCAAGAACAAGTCTTTCTATAAGGACGTCCATCCGAACCTGATTTATAATTTTACAAACAATGCGGAAGACGGGCTGGGAATGCCGCTGCCGAAAGGGAAAATCAGTTTTTATGACTATGACAAGAACGGCGCGTTGCAGTTTGTCGGTGAAAATACGATTGACAACAAAGCGGAAGGGCAGCGCCTGACGCTTAATCTGGGCAAGTTTTTTGACGTTTATGCCGAAGCAAAAGTCGATGACATCCAGAAACTAAGCGAGCGCAAATATAAGAAAAATCCGGCTGATACCTGCGTTACGGCAGAAACGACCAACCTTTATGAAACGATTTACAGCGTAACCAACAAGGCGCAGTATCCGGCGGATATCGTACTGAAACAGCCAATGCCGGCTGATGCAAAAATTGTCAAAGAGAGCATCAAAGGCGAGGCCGGGGACGGTAACGAACACGTCTGGCGCTTTACGGTGGCTCCGGGCGCAACGCAGGAACTTAAGGCAAGTATCCAGAATAAGCTGGAGCAGCGCGACTGCGGCGTGATTACGCTGGTTGAATAAGCAAGCCCTGCAGGGAGAGGCAGACCGGTACCGACGGAAAATCGGCGCCGGCCTGCGGCGGTAGAGAATCGGTGTTAATCTGCGGAATGCTGCGGGCGGCGTAGTTTGAACAAACTCCGGGCGGCGGGGTGTTGCGGGCAGTGTGGTTCGGCCGGGGGCGGGCGTGCGGACGGCATTGCCCGGGAAAGTTTCAGGAACGGAGTACAGCGGGCAGAACGGTTCAGGAACGGTGAGGCTATGCCCGTGTTTTGACAAGGTGAAAAAAGTTCTTGACGTTTGGAAAAAAGTGTTTTAGTTTGCTTTTGTTGTCCGGTCGGATAGCGGCGTTTCAACGCCGGGCTGTTATAGACGGACAGCCGGTCAGACGGAGATGTGGCAGAGCTGGTTTAATGCACCTGACTTGAAATCAGACGAGGGCGCAAGTCCTCCCGGGGTTCGAATCCCTGCATCTCCGCCAGTTTTTGCAAAGCCGCTCCGGTTGGGGCGGCTTTTTGTTTTGGGCTGTCGCCGGCGATGAGCGTTTGGGACGTATACATACATATTGAGGATGCATAAGTATTAAGACGTATAAATATTTGGGACGTATAAGCATCAGGCTGTAAAGGGAGAAAGACAATGACGATTTTAGCGAAAGAAAACAGAGAGACGGCGGTGTTGGAGGCGAGACGGCGGCGGTATGCGGCAGGGAAAAGACGGCGTCAGCGTACGGCCGGGCAGAGCCTGGGGAAGATAATGCTGGCAGCGCTTTGGCTGACGGTTACCGGAAATACGGCAGCGTTTTCAGCAGCGGAGGCGGCTTTTCCAGCGGCGGCAGCAGGCAATGCATGGGGCGGTGCGGCAGCGGCGGAAGCTGTCCGGCAGCCGAATGAAGATGCAGCCCCTACGGAAGGCGCAGTTCGCATATACGATGAGAAAGACCTGCATGAAGCAGACGGCAAATTGGCGGACATTAACAATATTCCGGTTACGGGCGAGGTTCGGGCGTATTATCCGGGCGGCAGAATTTTAGAAAAGTCTTATTATACCGACGGCGTCAAAAACGGTTCGGCCCGCTTGTTTTTTGAAAACGGAATGCTGCTGAGCGAGGCAACTTATGCCGACGGCAAAGAAGAAGGCGTTGCAAAAATTTATTATGCCAGCGGCGACTTGCTGGCGGCGGTAACGTTTGAAAAGGGAAAAGCCGTGGCGGGGCATTGCCGTACGCGAAACGGGGAAAACCGGGAACTTGATATTGCTGATTTGGCCGCATTTCAGGACAACGGACGCCTGCCTTGCACGGCTAAGTAGATGCAGGGAGCGAGTGCCGGAATGGGCGCTGCGGCGTGAGAATTTTGCAGCAGGAGAGCAAGCCGAACGGCGTGCGTTTTTATAGCGGCGGGGGAGCCGTTTGGCCGGTGCCGGAAAATAAGAGGCGGTGTGCGGCTATTGTCTGGCGGGAGGGGCAACGGCGGAAGCTGCGCGGAAAAAAGGCTTGCAATTATCTGGCGGCAATGCTAAAAAACAGGCAGATTGATATTTGTCTGTCGCGGGAATTATTTTTGTGCGGCGTTGCTGCGGTGTTGTTTGTATTTATTAATTAGTTTATAATTGTTGCGTATGAAAGCAGATTTGAAGTTTAAAGCGGTGTGGTGGAACAGCTTTTTGTTCTATTGGGCACTGATATTTTTGCTTTTTGCCCTTGTGGCGGCAGCTGCGGATTTTTTTAATCTCGGCAGGCTGATGCTTTGGGCGGCGCTGGGCGCGTTCGCAGGGGCAAAAACGGTGCGTCTGCTGGAGGTGTGTTTTCTGATGAAAGAAACCGACACGGCGACGCGGGTATATCTGGCAGCGGTCAATCTGGCGCTGGGCTGCGGTGCGTGCTGGCTGCTTGCCGATTTGGTATTAAAACACTCGGGATTGTAAAACCCGGGTGTTTTTTTGTACGGACGGAGAACGTTTACGAGTGGAGAACGTGTACGAGTGGAGAACGGGTATGGGCGGAGAACGGGTATTATGAAGGCGGGCGATGGGTGATATTTTTGTTGCAATATAGAAATATCTATGATATGTTGCCCAAAATTTTATTAATTATGTCTAATTTAAATTATATTGTATGAATTTATTATTGTTTTTACAGACGGGTTTGCTGTTTTCGGCAAACCGCTGGAAGGTTGCGGTAAGCAAGAACAAACCGTTGTTGTGGCTGTGTGGCATATTTTATGTAATCGCGCCGCTTTTGGAAAAGCCGAATTCAATGTGGGCGGCTCCTTTGTTCTTTTATCTTTTTATTTTAATGGCGGATTTAATGTCTGCTGATGCCGGAGGCGTGTTTGCGAACAGCGGAGAAAGATTCCGTTGTATCGTGTTTGCTACCGGTTTTACCAAAAAGGGAGGGGAACGCCGTTTGAGCGAAGGCGTGTTTATCAAAGCCAAAGGATTGCATATCGTCGATATGTTTCCGGTTACAGACTGCCGGGAAAGGCTGCTGGACGAGCGGACGCTGATTATCAAGCCCAAAGATTTCTCTTCCTGCTGCCTGTATAGTGCGGCTTATCCCAAAGGGCTGATTTTAGGCGAGGCGGTTGATGATGCGTTAGTGTTTTTCTATAGCAAAAAAGCAAAAATGCTGCGGGTTGCAGAGCCGGGTCTGCTTGGCAAAGTTTCGGGGATTGCCGGCGTTGCGGCGGGAGATGAAATGATGTCCGATTTTTGGGGCGAGGCGAAATACGTTGCGCTTGATGGCGGAGAGAGTATTGACGCGGCCGAGTACGACAGTTTTTGCGACGCGTATCGCGTTGATGAAACACGATTTCTCCGCGCCGAACAAAACGACGGTTCATGTCTGGTGTTTGAGGCTTTATTTTCCAATGGTGAAGCGGTTGCGGCGTTTCGGGTTGAAAATGTGCCGGAAATCTTTTTTGCAGACGAAAACGGCAGTCGGAAAAGGCTGCATTATGATGCGGAAAAACATGCGTACGCCGTGGCGTGAAAACAGAAAGCGCCAAGAAAAGGCGGAAAAGGGCGGGAGCTTCGGCTTCCGTTCTTTTTTTGTGCGGCGGGGGTTTTTTGCTTGAAATTAAAAAGAGAGTTTTTATACTGATTACGTCATGGTGCTCGTGTGCATGTACGGAAGTTAGTTCTTAGTAGATAATTGTTGGCATTTTGACGATTTTATATCGGGGAGCTTCCGGCGGATGTTCAGGGCGAGAGCCTAAAGGCCGGAAGAGTTCAACCTATGATGAACTTGCTATTTCCCCGATGCTTTTTTTACTTGAAATTAAAACTTTTTATTTATAGAATATAAACAGGTCGAAAGAAGTATATGCTTTTTTAGGCTTAGCGTCAGAGGTGGCGCGGAGGTTCGTAAAACTCCAAGCCGTCATAGGCTTCACTATTTATAGTGATGTTCCCGGTAGCGTTATATACGTGTCGGGAAACCGACTTTGTTATATTTTATATAGAACAAACCTCAAGTCGGGGAGCTTCCGGCGAATGTCCAGAGCTTCGGCTTAAAGGCCGGAAGAGTTACATTCCTATGGCTGTAATTTTACGACTCCCCGACACCTTAGTTTTAATAAAGCATTTGTGAAAGTATTCATTTTTTTCTTGTCAATTGTAAAAAATGTTGTTAGTTTATATGGGAAATATTGTTAGGTATTAGCATCAAAAAAAGATGCGGGGCATTCGTAAAGCTCTTGAAAGTCATAGGCGGTATTGAAATTATACCGGTGCTTTGGTATACTTGAAAAGTATAAAGAAGCTTATATTTCCGATGATGTGTTGGACATGGTCGGGACAGGTCTTTAGCTATATATTGAAGGCTAAGACAATCACAACCTATGACGTGATTTTTACGACAAACCCCGACCACCTTACTTACAAGGTGGCCTTTCTTTTATGGGGTCATGGGGCGTTACAGAGAGGCATTCATTTTCCTTTTGCTTATCGTTTCTGCGGCGGTTCGCGCGGAGACGGCGGTGTTTTTTACGCCGTCAACAGCCTGTGAGGAACAGATTGCAGCGCGGATTGACGCTGCGCAAGCTTCCATAGATATTGCGATTTATTCATTTACGCACCGGCGGTTGGCGGCGGCGGTGCAGGCGGCTTCGGCGCGCGGCGTGCGGGTTCGGATTTTGGCTGACCGGCGGCAGGCAGCTGGCAGGGGAGCGCAAGTTTTACCTTTGTATCGGGCGGGCTTGAATGTTCGCGTTCACACCATACATCAGGCCCAGCACAACAAGTTTGTGGTTTTTGACGGCACGGCGGTAGTTACCGGTTCGTACAACTGGACATACAACGCAAGCCGCCGCAATGATGAAAACTGTTTGTTTATTGACAATGAGCCGAAAACTGTTTCCCGCTATCGGGAGGCGTTTGAGCGCCTGTGGGCGGCGAATCCGCAGGAAATGTCAGAACACTGGTTTCGCCGGCATGTGGAAAAAACGAAGGAGAGAGAATGAAAAAAATTTGTCTGGCGTTTTCGTATTCGTTTCATGCTATAGCGCAGGTATCGGCGGTGGTTGCGGCGGCATATCAACGGGATATTCGCGCTTTTGTCTGTACTCAGAGCCCGGGCGGCGGAAAAGTGCTGTTGATGTTGCCGGAGGGCGAAACCGGGGAGCATGGCGGCTGGGGGAACATGAGAGGAATGCCGAAAGTATCGGGCGACGGAGCGGAAGTTTTTGACTGGTTTTTGCGTCGTAATAAATTATCAGGGGCGGGGATTGTTTCTGCTTGTACGCAGCTGTGTCGGCGGGCAATGTGGGTAAACGATGGCGTACGCCGGGATGTATCCGCAATCTGGGTGTCTGAAGGAATGAAACAGGCTGATGTTCTGGCAGAGGATTGTGCCGCTTTGATTACTTTTGCGGCAACGGATGGTACGGCGCCGCGGAATCAAAACTGGTTGTTTGCGTATATTAATGCTTTTCGGCAAGAAGGTAAGCCGGTGCTGAATTTGTGGCGTGGTGAAGAGAGCGATACGGCAAATTCAGAAAAGGAGAGCGTTGTGCCGTCGGAGAACATGATACTAGCGGCGGACGGAGGTATGCGAAGAAAACGGGCAAGGCGCTGCTAAAAAACGGGAACGAAGCCATGCCATAAAGTCAGCAAGGGGTGATGGGAAAAAAGGCCTGAGCTATGCTATGAAGCCGGCAGGGGCATGGGAAAAGAAAGGAACGAAGCTGAGCCGCGGATGAAATCGATGCAGGCGGAAAACGGCTTTTATATCTATTGACTTTTTGGGGCAGACGGCGCTATATATACCTCTATGAGCAATCAATTTGAAGTGGTCAGCCCGTTTGAGCCGTCGGGAGACCAGCCGGAAGCAATCAGGCAACTGTGCGACGGCCTGAGAAGAGGCGAGAGAAATCAAGTTCTGCTGGGCGTTACCGGTTCGGGCAAGACCTTTACCATGGCCAAAATCATTGAGGAGATGAAGAAGCCGACGCTGATTATGGCGCCGAACAAAATTCTTGCGGCGCAGCTGTATGCGGAGATGAAAGAGTTTTTTCCGCACAACCATGTTGAGTATTTCGTATCCTACTACGACTATTATCAGCCGGAAGCATATATTCCGAAGACTGATACCTATATTGAAAAAGATTCTGCGATTAACGAGCAGATTGACCGGATGCGGCACGGAGCGACGCGTAACGTTTTGGAAGAGAAAGACGTGATTATCGTGGCGTCGGTGTCGTGCATTTACGGTTTGGGAAGCATGGAATCGTATTCGGCGATGGCGTTTTCGCTTAAAAAGGGCGACTGCATTGAGCCGAAAGAAATCTATAAAAATCTGGCGTTGCTGCAATATGAGCGCAATCAGGCGAATTTTGTGCGTTCCACGTTCCGGGTTAAGGGCGATACGCTGGATATCTTTCCGGCGCACTACGAAGATCGCGGGTGGCGGGTATCATTCTTTGGCGACGAGATTGAAAAAATCAGCGAGTTTGACGTTTTGACCGGCAAAAAAACCGCGGATTTGGAAGAGATTACGATTTATCCGGCGAACCATTATGTTACGCCGCGTCCGGCGCTGTCGCAGGCGATGATGCACATTAAGGAAGATCTGGCTTTGCGGCTTGACGAGCTGAGGCGCGACAACAAGCTGGTGGAGGCGCAGCGGCTGGAGCAGCGGACGCGGTTTGATTTGGAGATGATGGAAACGACCGGGCACTGCAAAGGGATTGAAAACTATTCACGCTATCTGACCGGACGCGCGCCGGGCGAACCGCCGCCGACGCTGTTTGAGTATTTTCCGAAAGACGCGCTGCTGTTTATTGACGAGAGCCACATTTCGGTGCCGCAAATCGGCGGCATGTATCGCGGCGACCGCAACCGCAAATCCACGCTGGCTGATTACGGGTTCCGACTGCCGTCGTGCGTGGACAACCGGCCGTTGAAGTTTGAGGAATGGGACAGGTTCCGCGCGCCGACGATTTTCGTTTCGGCGACGCCCGGCGACTGGGAACTGGAACAGAGCCACGGCGTGTTTGCCGAGCAGGTTATCCGCCCGACGGGGCTGATGGATCCGGTCTGCGTGGTCAAGCCGGTGGAAGACCAGGTTGACGATTTGATGGCGGAATGCCGCAAGGTGATTGCCAAGGGCGAGCGGGCGCTGGTTACGACGCTGACGAAAAAGATGGCGGAGGATTTGACCGAATATCTTAAGGAAAACGGGATTAAAGTGCGGTATCTGCATTCGGATATTGATACGCTGGAACGTATTGAGATTATCCGCGACCTGCGGCAGGGCGTGTTTGACGTGCTGGTCGGGATTAACCTGCTGCGCGAGGGACTTGACATTCCCGAGTGTTCGCTGGTGGCTATTCTCGATGCGGACAAAGAGGGGTTTTTACGCTCGACGCGGTCGCTGATTCAGACCATCGGGCGGGCGGCGCGCAATGCCGAGGGGCGCGTGGTGCTGTATGCCGACAAGATGACGGATTCAATCAAGTTTGCGCTGGACGAGACCGAACGGCGGCGCAAGAAGCAGTTTCAATATAACCTGGAGCACGGGATTACGCCGAAGACGATTAAAAAGGCGATTTCGTCAGTATTGCAGACGATGACCGAGGCAGAGGGCGACAAGGAGCTGACGGCGCCGATTGCCCGCGACAGGATTGAAAACATCGCCAAAGAAATCAAGCGCCTGACCAGGGAAATGAAACAATATGCGGCGGATTTGGAATTTGAACAGGCGATGAAGTGCCGCGACGAAATTAAGAGGCTGGAATCCATCCGGCTGGTCGTGGAGGATTAGGAACCAGCCGCGGAAAACTCGGAAACCGGGCTGAACAGCATTGCGGCAGAACAGCAGGTTTGCGGTGAGCAGAAAGGCTGGCAGAGCAACGCGGCGAGAACAACGGGGTTGTGGCAGCTCCGGGTGTTCCGATGTGGGAGCAGGGCAGGCGTTGCATCTTTTGTTACATTTTTTCCGGCGCTTTGAAACCCAGAATGTTAATGCATATATCCAAAACCTTCAGTGTCAGGGTAATCAGCGCAACGAGCGACCGCAGGGTCGTTTTATCCTCTTCTGCCAAAATCTTTTTATCGTGGTAGAAGACGTTGAACTTGTTGGAAATCTCGTACACATACGAACAGATGATGGAGGGGGCATCTTTTTTGAGCGCTTCGCCAAGCGTGTGGCTGAAACGGGTCAGCGTCAGAGCCAGGTCGCGTTCGCTGGCAGTGGTGAAAGCGGCAAAACGGCAGGCGGTTCCGGATGCAGTTGTGTTGGACGAAACAGCAGCGGCAATCTCCGGATGGCGTTCCTTAAGCTTGGCAAGAATGGACTTTATCCGCACCATGGTATAAAGGATATACGGCCCGGTATTGCCTTCAAACGAGGCAAACTTGTCAATGTCAAAAATATAATTGCTTTCGCAAGGGTTCATCAGGTCGCCGTATTTGACGGCGGCGAGGCCGATGGCCTGTTTCAACTGCCGCAGTTCGGCTGCGGGCATTTCCTCTTCGCCTTTAATCGCAACTTTGCTTTCTACCGTATCCAGAAGTTCGGAGAGTTTCATCGTGCCGCCGGAACGGGTTTTGAAGGGTTTGCCGTCTTTGCCGTTGACGGTGCCGAAACCGATGAACGTCAGTTCGGTTTCGGGGCGGGTTACGCCGGTTTTGCGGGCGCAGCGGAAAACGCGCTCAAAATGCAGCGCCTGGCGTTTGTCGACAACATACATGACGCGGTCCGGGCGGAAATCCCGTTCGCGCTGGACGAGGGTGGCAAGGTCGGTCGTTTCATAAATTGCGCTGCCGTCGGATTTCAAAATAATGCACGGCGGGATTGGCGCGGTATCGCTTTCTTCTTTGACATCTACGACGAGAGCCCCTTCGCTTTCATAGGCGAGCCCTTTGCCTTTCATCATCCTGACCATATCGGGAATAAAAGGGTCGGCATCGCTTTCGCCGAGCCAGAGGTCAAAGTCGACGTCCAGCCGCGCATAGTTGCGCTTTAAGTCGGGAACGGAAACGCCGACGATATGGCGCAGCAGGGCGCGGTAACCGCGGCGTCCGGACTGCATTTCCTGCGTGGCGGCGCGGGCGGCGGCCAGATAGGCTTCGTCTTCTTTGGATTTGGCGGAAGCAAAAGGATAAATCTGCTCCAAATCTGCCAGAGTGAACGGCGCTTCCTGCGGGTAGTCCCCGGCATAATTTTCGTCAAAATACGGCAATTCCGGATGACGGAGGGAGAGTTCGTGAATAATCAGCCCCATTTGCAGCCCCCAGTCGCCCAAGTGCGCATCGGCAATGACCTTGTTGCCGGCAAAACGGTTCAGGCGCTTTAAGCATTCGCCGATAACGGCCGAGCGCAGATGCCCGACATGCAGCGGTTTGGCAACATTCGGCCCGCCGTAGTCAATGACGACGGTGCGGGGATTTTCAACCTTGGCAAAGCCGCAGTTTTCGCTCTGGCTCATTTCTTCCAGATAACAGGCGATGAATTCGTCTTTGACGGTGATGTTGATAAATCCGGGGGCGACGACGGAAACGGTTGCGACGACATCGTTGGCAGGCAGTGCCGCAGCCACGTCATCGGCGATTGCCAGCGGAGCTTTGCGATATTGTTTGGCGGCGGACATGGCGCCGTTGCACTGAAACTGGCATAAGTCCGGGCGAGCCGAAATGACAACGCGCCCCAAGGCGGCGTCATAACCGGCAGCGGAAAAACCCGCGGAAAAAATGTCGCTTAATTTGTCAATAACCGTTTGCACGAAAGGTCTCCTTCAGATGGGGTGGATTTTGGGGGATATTAAGGCGACAGGAACGTTTTGTCAAGGGGAAATGCGGGAATGGCAAGAGAGAGGCCGGCAAAGCGGCATGGCAGCGGGAGCATTTTGAGACGGCGGCGCGTGGAGTATTGGAAACGGCGGAGGGACGGGTGTGTTTTGAGACGGCGGCGTTATGTTGTGGATAGAACATCGCGAGCCTTGCCAAGCGGCGGCGGATTTGGCAAAATTACATCTCGGGCATTGCAGAAAAGAAAACCCGACACTATATAGAACTAATCCATACAGAGGGAAAGTGCATCCATACGGGAGAGCAGCCTCCTTTGCAAAGGATACTAAAAACAGGTGCGCGGGCGCCGGCTTTTTTGAACGGGAGAGCAGGGCAGCGTGCCGGTTTAGCAGTTTGTTTGAGCAATTCATAAGGATATTATAATGAGCCGCGTTGAAGATAAAGACATCAACATAGACAACCATCCGGAAGCAAAAGATGCGCTTCCGCCCGCAGATGACAAGATGATTTTGGAGAATATGGAATATCCGGTGCTGTCGCTCCGGGATATTGTGGTTTTTCCGGAAAATTCGGCATCGCTGTTCGTCGGCCGGAGCATGTCGCTTAAAGCCGCGAAAGCCGCCTATCAGTTTGGGACGCCGCTGGCGCTTTTGACCCAAAAGCAGTCGGCAACAGAGGACCCGAAGGAAAAAGACCTCTATCAAATCGGGACACTGGCGCGCATCAAGCGCTTTATTACCATGCCGGACGGGACGCTTAATCTGGCCGTTGAGGGAATCCGCCGCATCAGGGTCAAGAAACTCAATACGTTCGGCGATTATTATACGGCGTTTATCGAACCTTATGATTTGGCGGAAAACGGCGGCGACGAGGCTGAACTTAAGGCGCTGGCGGCGGTGGTCAGCGAAAAATTCCGCCAGCAGACGATTGACTATTCCAAACTGCCCAAAGAAAGCCTGATGATTGTCAATCAGCATGAAAACCTCGGCAAACTGATTGCGGTGATTATCGGCAATCTGGATATCAAAACCTCGGACAAGCAGGAGCTGCTGGAATGCCGCGACGAACGCGCGATGCTGACCAAGCTTTTGGAAATCCTTAATGAAGAAGGCGCGCGCATTGCGGCGGAAAACAAAATTAAAGACCGTGTCAAGAGCCAGATGGAAAAGAACCAGCGCGACTATTACCTTAACGAGCAGCTGAAAGCGATTCAGAAAGAGCTGACCGGGGTAGAAAACGAAGAGGAAGACGAACTGCAGCAATATGCGAAGAAAATTGCCGAATCCAAAATGAGCAAAGAAGCGCGAGCCAAAGCGAATCAGGAACTGAAAAAACTTAAGGCGGCGGGGCCGATGAGCGCGGAATCGACGATTATCCGCAATTATCTCGACTGGCTGGTGGATTTGCCGTGGGGCAAGTATTCGCCAATCAGCCATAATCTCGGCAAAGCGATAGAAATTCTGGACGAAGACCACTATGGCCTGCAGAAAGTTAAAGAGCGCATTATCGAGTATCTGGCGGTGCAGGCGCGGTCGAAAGATTTGAAGAGCCCTATTTTATGCCTGGTCGGGGCACCGGGCGTGGGCAAAACCTCGCTCGGGCGGTCAATCGCCAGGGCAACGGGGCGCAAGTTTGTGCGCGCGTCGCTGGGCGGCATGCGCGACGAGGCGGAAATCCGCGGACACCGCCGCACTTATATCGGAGCAATGCCGGGCAAGATTATCCAAAACATCAAAAAAGCCGGCGTGTCCAACCCTCTGTTTCTCTTGGACGAGATTGACAAGCTCGGTTCGGACTGGCGCGGCGACCCGAGTTCGGCGCTGCTGGAAGTGCTGGATCCTGAGCAGAACGCGACGTTTAACGACCATTATCTGGATTTGGACTATGACCTTTCCAAGGTGATGTTCGTAACGACCGCCAACTCGCTGGATATGCCGCGGCCGCTGCTGGACCGCATGGAGATTATCCGGCTGGACGGCTATACCGAGCAGGAGAAAATTGAAATCGCCAAGCGACATCTGATTCCGAAAGTGTTTAAGGAGAATGCGATTAAGCCGACGGAGCTGTTTATTACCGACGATGCCATCCGCGACGTTATCCGCTACTATACGTCGGAATCCGGCGTGCGCAATTTGGAACGCGAACTGGCGACGATTGCACGCAAGTCGGCGAAAGAACTGTTGCTGGACAGTGAGAAAAAGGCGGAGAAAGGCGGAAAGAGCGCCGGGCGGAGCCGCAACGGCACAGTTAATGAAAAAACGGCTAATGAAAAAACGGCAGCGGACGAGCATATTACGGTTACGGCAGACGAGCATATTACGGTTACGCCTGACAACCTGAACAAATATCTCGGCATTAAGAAGTTTCATTTCGGCGTGCGCGAGGAAAAAAATCTGGTCGGGGTTACGACCGGGCTGGCATGGACGGAAGTCGGCGGAGACATCTTGTTTATCGAAGCGGTGGATATGCCTGGCAAGGGTGTTATTAAACAAACCGGCAAACTCGGCGAAGTGATGAAAGAATCGATTGACACCGCATATTCGGTCGTGCGGTCGCATGCGCAGGCGCTGGGGATTAATCCCGAGGTGTTTGAAAAGACCGATGTGCATGTCCATGTGCCGGAGGGAGCCATTCCGAAAGACGGTCCGTCGGCGGGAATTACGATGTATACGACGCTGGTGTCGGTGTTTACGAAAATCCCGGTCAGGAGCGATGTGGCGATGACCGGCGAAATTACATTGCAGGGCAGGGTGCTGCCAATCGGCGGTTTGAAAGAAAAACTGCTTTCGGCATTGCGCGGCGGCATCAAAACGGTGATTATCCCGAAAGGCAATGAAAAAGACCTGGCGGAACTGCCGGAGATTGTCAAGAACGAATTGAAAATCGTGCTGGCGGAAAATGTCAACGACGTGTTGGCTGTGGCGCTGGAACATCCGGTTACGCCGCTTAAGACCGATACGGTGCATTAAGGCGAAGGGCTGACTGATGGAAAAAGCCGGTTTTTACCGGCTTTTTGTTTGGCGTTTTGCCGCCGTGCTTTTGTGCCGGGTCAGACAGGTATTGACAAAACCCGGCGGCGATGTTATAGAACAACGTAACAGAATATTGTTATGGAAGTTTAATTATTTTAAATTTGATTTTATGAAAGCTAAAATTTCTAAGAAAAAAAACAGGAAGCTAAATGCCAAATCGGTAAAAAGAGAACCAGGCAAGGCCGAAGTTTTTCTGACATCGCTGCACAAAGCCGCTGAAAAGGCCTTTTATCCTAAAGCGTGGCTGGATGCTTTTTGCCGCGACTGCTGGAAGTTTGAAGACAGGCAGGAAAAATGTTTTGCCGCGCTTACAACGGTATTTAAGTTTTTGCCGCAGGCTGAACAGATGGAGCTTATTCCGCTTTTGATAGGCAGCAGCAAGGCTTATCCGAAACTTGTCCTGTTGGCCGAGGAGCTGTTTAACGCCCTGCCGGCGGAAGAGCAGAAACGGATTAAGGTGCCGATGATTTATTGGACGATGGATGACAGGGAAACCCAGATTACGGAGGCGGAATATCGCTGGCGAAAAGAGCATGATTTGTCCTGTCGGCAGACTGAAACCGGCTATTCCCGGCCGATGAATGCGGATTTGGACTTGAAGTGTTTTTATGCCGTCCTCGGAATGCTCAGCGCTTCGGGTACAGAAACTTACATTTATCTTCGTGGCTGGTAAAACGGCCGGTTCGGAAATTTGGGAAAAGGCGCTGTCTGCGGACGGCGCTTTTTTTAGTGGGGAAGATGTACCGTGTTGCAGAGGCGGCGGAACAAAGAACGGGTGATGTGCAGCGGGAAACGGAGAACAACGTACTGTGCAGCGGCTGTATTGTGATGCGGTTGTGCTGTGCGGCGGCTGTTTTGTGCGGCGGCTGTTTTATGATGCGGGCAAATGAAGCAGGACGATATTTCCGCTTGACAGGGCGGGGAGTTGCGGTTATATTTCCCGTTGTTTGAATTGAGGCATACAATGGCAAAGAAAGTAAAAAAATCGGATTTTATCGCATCGGGGCAGGTGGCCGTCAACCGCCGCGCCACGTTTGACTATGCCATTGAGGAAACGTTTACCGCCGGTTTGGAATTGCGCGGTACCGAAGTCAAATCGCTGCGGCTGGGCAAGGCAAGCCTGACCGATACGTACGGTTCTTTTGCCGACGGCGAATTATTTATCGAAAACCTCAAAATTGAGGAGTATGCCAACAAAGGGTATGAAAAGCAGGAGCCGAACCGCAAGAAAAAGCTGCTGCTGACGCGCCATGAAATCAACCGCATTATCGGGGCGATGGCGAAGAAAGGCTATTCCCTGGTTGCCAAGCGGCTGTATTTTAACGAGCGCGGGCTGGCCAAGCTGGAGGTCGGCATCGGCAAGGGCAAGAAACTTTATGATAAGCGTGAGAGCATTAAGGAGCGCGAACTGAACCGTAAGCTGCGCGAGTGGTAGTCAGGGCGCGGTGTGTTGATTTGCAGGCTGCGCGAGTGGTAGCAGGGGAAGGCGTGTCGAACCGCAGGCTGCGCGAGTGGTAACTGGGGAAGGCGTGTCGAACCGCAGGCTGTATAAGCGGTAGTCGGGGTGCGGTGCGTTGGCCATAGGTGGTTGTCGGCGAGTTGATGAGCGGGGCGAGGAGAGAGGGCGCTGTGGACTGGCGGGTTGATGAGCGAGTGGCAGCCGAGGGTGTTGGTGCGGGTGTAATAACCCGTTATTTTTAAAAGAAAAACTTAAAAATATCTCCTGAAGTTTTAACCGGTTGTTTAGAAATGGGCGGCTAAACTCGGGGCAGCTGCCGGCGGAGGGCCTTTTTTCCGTCCGGGTTGCTCGTTAATACCGATGAAAAGGGAGATTACATGCTTAACATTAAGAAAATGACGGCTTTTGCGGCGGCGTTGGCGCCGGCATTGGCTGTGGGGGCGAGCGGGGCGCAGGCGTCTGAAATCGACCTCAAAATCCCGTCGCTGGACGTGGGTTACAATATTTTCGGCTGGGTGGTGTCCGGTACGCAGATTTTGGCTTTCGGGCTGGTTATCTGCGTTTTGGGCATGCTGTTCGGCTGGTATCAGTTTCACAAAATCAAGAATATGCCGGCGCATCAGTCGATGCTTAACGTGTCGGAACTGATTTACGCAACCTGCAAGACCTATATGAAACAGCAGGCGAAACTGCTGCTGTTGCTCGAAGTGTTTATTGCGGTATGCATTTTCTACTATTTTTACGGCCTGAACGATACGCCGCTGCCGAAAGTCCTGACGGTTCTGGGCTGGTCAGTGCTGGGTATTCTCGGCTCGTATTCGGTGGCGTGGTTCGGTATGCGCATCAACAACTACGCGAATGCGCGCACGGCTTTTTCTTCGCTTGAAGGCAAGGCGTACAAGGTAATGAGCCTGCCGCTCAAGTCCGGCATGTCCATCGGCGTGCTGCTCATCTGCGTTGAGCTGATTATGATGATGGCAATTTTGCTGTTCGTATCTAAAGAGAGTGCGGGCGCGTGCTTTATCGGCTTTGCCATCGGCGAATCGCTCGGCGCGGCGGCGCTGCGCATTTGCGGCGGCATTTTCACCAAAATTGCCGATATCGGTGCGGATTTGATGAAAATTATCTTTAAAATCGGCGAGGACGATGCGCGCAATCCGGGCGTGATTGCCGATTGCACCGGCGACAACGCGGGCGACTCCGTCGGCCCGACTGCGGACGGTTTTGAAACCTACGGCGTTACCGGCGTGGCGCTTATCAGCTTTATCGTTCTGGGTGCGGGCATGATGTATGCCAATAACGGCGATTTGGTCATGCTGGCGAACGGCGTTGATTTTCAGGCGCGTTTGATTGTATGGATTTTCGCCATGCGCATTCTGATGATTCTGACCTCGCTGTTTTCGTACTGGCTGAACGGAAAAATTTCCGAAGCGCGCTACGGCAAGGAGAAAATCTTTGACTTTGAAAAGCCGCTGACGAGCCTAATCTGGCTGACGTCGCTGACGTCGATTGCGGTAACGTTCGGCATTTCGTACGTTATGCTTTCCAATATCAGTCCTGATTTGTGGTGGCGGCTGTCGCTGATTATCAGCTGCGGTACGCTGGCGGCGGCGCTGATTCCGGAGTTTACAAAAATCTTTACGTCTTCCAAGTCGCAGCACGTGCAGGAAATCGTCAAGTCCAGCCGCGAGGCGGGCGCTTCGCTGAACATCATTTCCGGTATTGTCGCCGGCAATATGTCGGCGTTCTGGCAGGGGCTGGTTATGGTCGGCCTGATGGTTATCGCATTCTTTACGGCGCAGGACGGCCTGGACGGCTTTATGGTCTATCCGACGGTGTTTGCATTCGGTCTGGTGGCGTTCGGCATGCTCGGCATGGGGCCGGTAACGATTGCGGTCGACAGCTACGGCCCGGTTACCGACAATGCGCAGTCGGTGTTTGAACTGTCCCAGATTGAGAGCCTGAGAGGCGTCAAGAAAGAGATTGAGAAAGACTACGGTTTCAAGCCGGACTTTGAGCAGGGCAAACACCTGCTGGAAGCCAACGACAGCGCCGGAAACACGTTCAAGGCGACAGCCAAGCCGGTGCTTATCGGCACGGCGGTTATCGGTGCGACGACGATGATTTTCTCCATCATTCTGCTGCTGAACCTTAAGCTGAATTTGCTTGACCCGATGGTATTGTTCGGCATTATCCTCGGCGGTGCGGTCATCTACTGGTTCTCGGGCGCTTCGATGCAGGCGGTTTCCACTGGCGCTTACCGCGCGGTCGACTTCATTAAGCAGCACATCAAGCTTTCGGGCAAAAAGGCGGCTTCCAAGGAAGACTCGCAGGAAGTGGTGCGTATCTGCACGCTGTATGCGCAGAAAGGCATGTTCAACATCTTTATCGTGATTTTCTCGTTCACGATTGCGTTTGCGTGCTTTGATGCGAATCTGTTTGCGAGCTATCTGATTTCGATTGCGGTCTTCGGGCTGTACCAGGCGCTGTTTATGGCGAATGCCGGCGGTGCATGGGACAACGCCAAGAAGGTCGTAGAAGTCGACCTTGGCGAAAAAGGCACGCCGCTGCACGACGCGACGGTCGTCGGCGATACGGTCGGCGATCCGTTCAAGGATACGTCCTCGGTGGCGCTGAACCCGATTATTAAATTCACGACGCTGTTCGGCCTGCTTGCGGTCGAGATGGCGGTAGCGGCGCCGAAGTGCGTTTCGCTCGGCCTCGGCATCTTCTTCCTGTTGGTGGGGTTGGTCTTTGTTTACCGCTCCTTCTATAAGATGAAGATTTAAAGGGGGAAATTATGGTGAACTGACTCGCAGATGGTGCTCTTCTTCGTCGCGTCGTGTACGTTTATGTACACTCGTGCTCCTTGGGAGACATCTGCGGTCTTTTCGCAAAATTTTCCGCCTTTAAGGGATAAATTATTGCGATTAAGTTCGCAGGAGTCCGGTTTGTGAAAACCGGACTCTTTTTTATACAAAAAACATATTGATTTTGTATAAAAAGTATGTTATATTAAGGCAGTTAAAAAATTATTGTGCCCGTTTGCGGCTGTTTTGTTTATGCAGAACAGCATGGTAAGGTTTATGTTTTATTATTGCAAGGGTACATACAAGAGAAATTTTTTTTAATTAAATAATCTAAAATTTACAAACGTATGAAAAAGAAAAATTTCTTGCGTTTTGCAGCTATAGCTGTGAGCGCAGTAGTATTGGTTGCGTGTACAGTCGTATTAAGTGCGTGTACAGCAGGAGAGAAGTTAAACTTCATGAGTGAAGGTATTGATCCCCAAATGAAGTGGTTTCTTTATGTTGATACCGCGGTAAATGACGGTCAGGGCGAAAGTACCGGTTCGTTTGAGCAAGAGTCAAACGTTGACATGGAGGGTGATGGAACCAATGTACAACGTTTTAATCCCACAGCGTATATCAATGTGGTTCTGGAAAAGAAGCACATTGAGGTGGCTAGCGAAGCAGAGCTGGCGGTTGCTTTGACCGGCGAGGAAACGGTAAGCGACAAGAACGTTGAAGATGGGGCGACTTTCGGCAAAGATATTGTCAAAAAGTTTACCTTTTCTGACGGGCAGGTAGCTACCGTATCCTACGGCTGGCGTTATGATCGTAAAGTTGTAGAAGACTATGGGGCCGTCGAGGCACCGCATTTGGAGATTTCTTCTGTAGTTTATGATGATTATACGTCAGAAGCTATGGACGAGAATCAAAAAGTGACGTTGTTGTTTAACGCTGCTTGGACGGCGAAAAACGTTACAACGCCGAATTCTGACGTTATGACGCTGCGGCCGTGGTATACCAAGTCGGTAAAAGCAGGCGACATTCCCGGTGAGCCGGTTTGGGACTTCAAACTTAACTGGAGCCTGAATGGTGAACGCCAAGGCGTGGTTGACGTGATTGTTACCAAGACAATTCCGCATTCAACGGCGGAAGACGAGGTAAAGACGTGGACTGACCAGGTGGTTGTGGCTATGGGGTTAAACAGCAACAACAGCTGGTATGTGGCAAACACAGAAGTTACTTATGACTCTTATGTTACCAACGAAGGGAAAAGTTCCCGTATCAGTGGTACAGAGAGGGCATTTACGGTAGAATTTGATGACAACCGTTATAACTTCGTGCCGCATTACCGGATGCCGGGCGGCGGTTATCTCACTCCTGAGCCGACGTTTAACACGCTGGTGCGTTCCGTCAAAATCGTCTTTGACAACGGGGAAAAGCACAAAGAATTTAATATTCCGCTGGAACTTAAATTCTCACAGAGCGTGCAGTACCTGTCCGAACGTGCCAAACTGTATCCGGATGACACATATCTGGGTTCCGACGTAAGGGAATTCAGTTTCGTCAATACGGATACCAAGCAGGAGGTAATGCACCATACGGCATACACCGACCTGAAGCTGCACCCGTAACGCGCAGCACCCTGATTTAGAGAAAGCCCTTCTTGCAATGCCCCGTTTGACGGCGGCGCTGCAGAGGGGCTTTCTTTTTGTCAGCGGCAGAGAAAATCGTTGGGGCGCGGCGGACGGCAGTGCCAAGCGACAATCGGCAGGCGGCAGTGCCAAGCGGCAACCGGCGGGCGGCAGTGTCAGGCGGCAACCGGCAGGTGGCAGACAGCAACCGGCGTGCACAGACAGTAACCGGCGTGCACAGACAGCAGGCGGCGGGTGCGTTAATTTTGGCGGAGTGGGGCGCGGTTTAAACCTTTTTTTAAGATTATCGGTGTTATGAACAAAATATATCATTATGCCCGGCAGGCAGCTGGGTGTCAGGGGGCGGATTAATGCGCCAGATGTATGGCAGGCGGCGGATTGCCGGGAGAACGGAATCAACGCGCCATATATCGAGCTGGTACCTGATTGCCGGGAAAACGGAATCAATGCGCCATATATCGGAGGGTGCCTGATTGTCGGGAGAACGGAATCAACGCGCCATATATCGACAGATGACTGGTTGCCGGGGACGAAGGGAACAATATGTCAAGTACGGAATTTAGAACCAAAATAAAACATTTGCGGCAGAAAATCAGCAAGCTTCCGGTTGTGCTCGACCTGATAGGCGGACTGGCTTATTTATATGCATGGCTGGCGGGGAAAACGGGGAAGTTTGACGTCAGCGGAATAGACGAGTTTGAAAAACTGATTGCCGACAATGACGGCGGCATTTTTGTTGCCTGGCACGGGCGGGCGCTGATGCTGCCCTATTTCTGGCGCAATCCGCGGCAGATGAAAGCGCTGGTATCGCCGCACAATGACGGACGGATTATCGCACGGCTGCTTCGGGGGTTCAATATTTTGAGCATCGACGGTTCCAGCTACCGCAAAGCGCTTCCGGCGGCGCTCAGCATTGTGCACGAACTGGAGCAGGGCACGGTGGTGGCGCTTATTCCGGACGGACCCAGGGGGCCGAGAATGCGCCTGAACAAAAGCGTGATTTATTTTGCCCAGAAGACCGGCAAACCGGTTATGGGGTTTACCTACAGTTCGGAAGGGGCGTGGATTGCCAAGCGGAGCTGGGACGCCATGCTTATTCCCAAGCCTTTTGCCAAAGGCGCCGTGGCGGGTACACGGCCGCTGTTTGTGCCGCCCGACGCAACCGAGGAGGAAATGGAACAGATGCGCCGCGCGTTTGAAGACGAACTGAATGCGCTGACGCAGGAACTTGACCGCAAATGCGGGCTGCCGGAGATTGTGCCGGCGGAAGAGATGAAGAACAAAAGGATATAAACAAACCGGCGCGCCGGATATCGGAAAGGACCCTGACATGGTTATCGGAATTTATAAGATGCTTATTACTCTGGCGTTTCCTGTATTGAGGGCAACTTATATCAGAAAACGGCGGCGGACGGGCAAAGAACATCCGGTGCGTTTCAACGAGCGGCTGGGGCTGTACAAGCGCCCACGCCCCGAAGGAAAACTCTACTGGATGCACGGCGCGTCGGTCGGCGAGGCGGTGTCGATGCTGCCGCTGATTGACAAGCTGCTGAAAGAAGACCCGGCGCTTTCGATTATGGTAACGACGGGGACGCTGACTTCGGCGGAAATTATGGCCAAGCGCCTGCCGCCGCGTGCGTTCCACCAGTTTATCCCGTTTGACGTGCCGGCGTATGCAAAGCGGCTGTTGAAACATTTTCGCCCTGACGCGGTGTTGTGGTTTGAGTCTGAATTATGGCCGTCGCTGCTGTCGGAAATCAAAGCGGCGAAAATTCCGCTGATTCTGGTTAACGGGCGGATTTCGGACAAGTCGTTTGCAACGTGGAAGAAGTTTAAATTTGCCGCCAAAGAGCTGTTGTCGTGTTTTTCGCTCTGTCTCGGACAGTCGGAACAGGACAAGAACCGGCTTATCTTTCTGGGTGCGCCGAAAGCGGACTGTTTCGGCAATATCAAATTTGCGGGCATGCCGCTGCCGGTCGACGCGGACAAGCTGGCGGCGCTGAAACAGGCTATCGGGGAACGTCCGGTGTTTTTGGCGAGTTCGACCCATCACGACGAGGAGGAACGGCTGGCTTTGTATCTGCCGTGGCTGAAGGAAAACGTGCCGGGCGTTTTGACTGTCGTTGTGCCGCGCCATCCGCACCGCGGACAGGAAATCGCCTCCATGTACCGCAACCGGAATTTTGCGGCGGCGCTGCGCTCTGCGGAAGAACCGATAACGCCGGAAACGGATATTTACGTTGCCGATACCATCGGCGAGATGGGGCTGTGGTACGCGCTGGCAAAAGTCAGCTTTATCGGCGGGTCGCTGGTGGCGCACGGCGGGCAGAACTTTATGGAGGCGGCGCGCGACAAAAACGCGGTCATCGTCGGCCCGAATATGCAGAACTTTGCGGAGATGATGACGCGGGCGCGGTTTTTTGACGCGGTTTATCAGGTGTCTTCCGCCGAGGATGTGATTGAAGAGACGATTACGCTGCTGCGCGATCCGGCGCTGCTGGCGGAAAGGCAGCAAAAAGCGTACGCCTGGACGGTTAAGGAAGCGGCGGTTTTGGACGGGATTGCGGCGGCACTGGCAAAGGAGCTGAGACGATGAAAACTCCGCGTTTTTGGCAGAAAAACGGCATATTTCCGACGCTGCTGACGCCGCTGGGGTGGGTTTACGGCGCGGCGACGCAGCTGCGGCTGAGACTGGGCAAACCCCGCAAGTGCAAGGCGAAGGTCATCTGTATCGGCAACATCACCGCAGGCGGTGTCGGCAAGACGCCGGTGGCGATGGCCATGGCGGAACAGTATATCAAAGCCGGCAAGAAAGTTTTTTTCGTTACCCGCGGCTATAAAGGCAAACTGAAAAATATCGTGGTCAATCTGGAACGGCATACGGCGGCGGAAACCGGCGACGAGGCGCGGCTGCTGGCCGGCGTGGCGCCGACGATTATTGCGCCCAGGCGGGAGCTCGGCGCGGAAAAGGCAGTGCGGCTCGGCGCGGAGATTATCATTATGGATGACGGTTTTCAGAATCCGGGGCTGTATAAAGACGAAAGCTGGCTGGTATTTGACGGTGCTGCGGGTATCGGCAACGGCAAAATTATTCCGGCGGGGCCGTTGCGCGAGACGCTGAAAAATGGCGAAAAGCGCGCCGACTATATTCTGATTATGGGCGAGGACAAGACCGGGCTGGCAGAGCAGTGTACGCTGCCGGTGTTTTCAGGCAGGCTGAAACCGCTGCCGTTTGACCTGGAGAATAAACGGGTGTTGGCATTTGCGGGCATAGGACATCCGGAAAAGTTCTACCAGACGCTTAAGAGCCTCGGCTATATCCTTGTCGCAACGCGGGATTTTGCCGACCATCATGCCTATACGGCGACGGATTTGGAGGCGTTGCGGGCGGAAGCAGCAGCACAGGGGCTGTCGCTGGTAACGACGGAAAAGGATTACGTCAAGCTGCCGGACAGCGCCAAAAAAGACATTTTCTGCCTGAAAGTGCGGGCGGAATGGGCACCGGTTCCGGTATGCGGGACGCGGAATGGACATCAGTGAAGGTGTTTGGTGCGCGGAACGGATATCAGTGCCGGTATGCGGGATGCGGAATGGATATCAGCGAAGGCGTTTGGTGCGCGGAACGGATATCAGTGCCGGTATGCGGGACGCGGAACGGACATCAGTGAAGGCAAAATACGAACGAACGGAGCTGATGCCAGCGAAGGCAAAGTGCAGGCGGAGTGTACGCCTGCGAAGACAAAATGCGGGGCCGGCAAACCGTATTGCGATACTGTTTAATTTAAACGTTCGTTTAATTTCATATACTTTTGGTTTAGCTAAATAGCCATATCGGCGATGAAAATATCCCCAGTTTTTTGTTGATAAAAAACGAACGTTTTTTTTCAGCAGCGGAGGGGTATATGCCGGAGTATAAAGATTATTGCCGGTTATTACGGTTTGTTACAACGAGAAGGAAATTGAGCGCTGCTGTTATTTGTTCGGCATTTGTTGCTGAAGATAGGGAGAGAATTAATGGCTGATAAACAGATTATTCCAATTGTCTTTGCGAGTAACGAGAATTATGCACCGTATATGTCGGTGGCAATTCGTTCGATTATTGAACACAAGTCTCCGGACAAGGAATATCGGGTTTATGTGCTGCACAGCGGTTTGAGGAGAGAAACCCTCGCATTGCTGCAGAAAATGACGCTTGAGGGCTTATGCGTTCAAGCTGTTGATATGACGGAGCGGGTTAAGGATTGTCCGCTTTATGTGTGCAGTTATTTTTCGGAAGAAATGTATTATCGTATTTGGATACCGGAGATTTTTAAAGAATATGAAAAGGTTTTGTATCTGGATTGCGATGTTTTGGCGCAGGCTGACGTGGCGGAAATGTTTACGGAGGATATGGAGGGAAACTATATCGGAGCCTGTTCAGATGTTCATACTTTTGAGATGCAGAGCTATATACGCGATAAATTACGGTGTCCGGAGGAGGGATATTTCAACAGCGGCGTACTGATGTTCAATATTCCGCTGTGGATAAAAGAAAATCTGGTGGAGAAATGTGTAAAGAAAATAGCCGATATGCCGGATTTGTCATATCCGGACCAAGATGTATTAAATATGGTTTGTGCCGGGAAGATTTACTACTTTGATGTCATGTGGAACGCGATGTGGCATGTTGAGTTGGGAAAAACTGCTTTTTATTCTGAGGTAAATACACAAAAATATGCAGCGCTGGAGAGCGGCAGAATAAATCCGAAAATCATACATTATTCTTCGCCGGTAAAACCTTGGAACGATGGACGGTTTCGGCGTTTGGCATCCGCTTGGCGGAGGTGTGCGCAACACTCTCCGTTTTTTGCCGGCAAAAATCAGGAGCGTTGGGGAATCTATCTGGTAAATCAGTGGCTGGCAAGAGAAGCGGAAGATGCGGCTAAATACGGCGAATTTTTTTATTGTCTGTATCGTTTACCGGCTGTATTCAGAATTATTAAATCAACGCACAGCAGAAAACTGAAATTGTTTAATGTACTGACGGTTTATAAAATTAAATATAAAAAAGACGGTGTGGAACATTGCCTGTTCGGGTTTATTTCGTTGTTTGGCATACGGAAAATCGCATAAGTCAGGAGGAAAACCGGCGAAAATGCAGCGGGCGCGTTTATGGTTTTCAGCTTAAAAAGCTTTTGATGCGGTCAGAAAAAATGATGTCGTTTTCGCAAAGGCCGCGCTTTATCAGCATATCGGCTTTGCGGCGGGTGCGGGAGAGGGCAACGTACAGCTGGCCGTGGGCGAACGCGCCGCGGTCGATGTCAATAATGACGCGGTCAAGAGTTTTGCCCTGTGCCTTGTGGATGGTCAGCGCATAGCCGAGCTGGAGCGGGAACTGGATAAACGAGCCGGTTTCCTTTTCGGTTACGTCGCCGGTTTCTTCATTAATGTCATAGGCGAACGACTTCCACTCTTCGCGGCGGACGGTAATGAATTTGTTGTCCTGAAGGCAGCGGACAACGATATAGCGGTCTTCGAGCTTTTCGACAATGCCGGAGGTCCCGTTGATGTAATCGGGGTAGTTGTTTTTGTTAAAAACGACGAGCGCTCCTTCCTTGATGGTCAGAATTTTCGGGGAGGGCGTATCCTGCATTTTTTCAAACGAACCGGCGAGCTGGGCCTCGTATTCGCGTTCGGGCGTCTGCAATTCGGCAAGGCGGCGGCGGTTGATGCCGTCGGCGACCGAACGGTACGGCGTGATGGTGATGGCGGTGGCGGCGAAGTCGGGCGGATAGTTTTCGCGCCGATTGAAGTAAGAGACGGTTTCGGGCAGGTTTTCATCGTTGCGGAGGTTTTGCAGGTAGCTTAACAGTTCTTTGTCGCTTTGGCGGTAGACTTCGGTCAGCTCGATTTTTTCAAATGCGCCTTTTTGATAAGATAACGCGTCAAAAAAGTACGGTTCGGCGGTGCCGTATTTCTGTTTGAACGCGGGGATTGCCGCCGGTTTGATTATCGGGGGAAGCTGGCAGAGGTCGCCGATGAGGATAATCTGCAGCCCCCCGAACAGCGCCAAATTGCCTCGTGCCTGGCAGCACAGCTCTTCTATCATATCCAAAATGTCGGGGCGGAGCATGGACACCTCGTCGATAATGAGAATGTCGGTTTTTTTGAGAATGGACTTCAGTTTGCGGCGGCGGGTGGAACGCACTTCCTGCGGAATGAGAAAATCGCTTAACGGCAGGGTAAACATGGAGTGGATGGTGGCGCCTTCGATATTGAGCGCGGCGATGGCGGTCGGGGCGACAAGGCGGATGCGTTTTTTAGAGTGTTTCTTCAGGTATTTGATAAAGGTGGACTTGCCGGTGCCTGCCTGTCCCTGAATAAAGATGTTGTTGTGGGTATGTTCAATCCTGTCGAACAGCTTGCGTTGGGTAAGGTTCAGGGAATCAAGGTCGCGGACGGCTTTGGACACGGCCTTGAGCGCGTCGATTTCGCCGGTGAGGGTGTGCGGGGCTGTTGCAGAGGCGGGAAAAGAGGCGGGCTGTGCGGCTGCCGGGGCAGCATGACCGAGGGCTGTGGCGAAAGAGGTGCAGTCGGAAGCGATGTCTTTTTCCTGAGGCATGGGTGTCCTGTTGTTAGGGTTTTGTTCTGACGTATGGTAGGACGGAGCGGCGGAAATGTCAAGCGGAAAAGGGAAAAACAGCGGCAGATGAAGAGAAAGATGCGGATGATGTCGTGTGTCGGAGAGAGTACGGACGGGCGGAGGGCGCGTGCGGGCGTTGCCGCCGGGCTGACGCAGGAAGAAGCGGCGGATTATTCCGCCGCGGTGCCTGCTGCCTGCTGCTCTTCCTGCCGCTTTTTCATGCGCAGGTAGCGGCGGGTAATCTTGAGCGCGTTTTCAAACGTTGAGGCGGTGGAAATATCGTGCCAGGTCAGTCCGTTTTGCAAAAACGCTTCGTGCAGCATACGGCGCGGCTGCTTCTTGATGTTGGAAAGGATGATTTTGGCGCCGTGTTTTTTCTTGACACGGTCGATAAAGCTGACCAGCGCGTTGGCACCGCTGATGTCTACGAGCGGAACGTAACCCATGCGGATGATGATGATTTTGGGTTCGGCTTTTATCTTTTGCAAAAAGCGGGTTACGTCCAGCGCGTCGCCGAAAAACAGCGGGCCGGAGAAACGCAGCGAGATAACGCCCTGTTCGTGCAGAACCTGCGAGAGGTCGCGGCCGCCGCCTTTGTATTCAAGCGCCTTTTCATCGGTTTCGATTTCAATTTCCTTGCTCATGCGGTGCATAAAGATAATGCTGGAGAGGATAAAGCCGACGGAAATGCCGGTGTTGAGGTCGACCAGCAGCGTCAACAGCAGCGTAACGACCAGGGTCAGCGCGTCGCCGCGCGCGCCTTTGAGGAGGTAGTACATTTTGGTCAGGTTCAGCATGTTCCAGCCGACGAGAATCAGGATTGCGGACAGGCAGGCGAGCGGGATAAATTTGGCAACGCCGGCGAGCAGCAGCATGAACAAAAGCAGAATTACCGACTGCATAATGCCGGCCATCGGCGAATAGCCGCCGGATTTGTAGTTGGTGGCGGTGCGGGCGATGGCGCCGGTGGCGGGAACGCCGGTGAATGCCATGCTCATCAGGTTGGCGGTGCCTTCGGCGATAAGTTCGGCGTTAGAGTTATGGTTGTCGCCGCTCATGCCGTCGACGACAGTGGCGCTCAGCAGGGATTCGACCCCGGCGAGAAAGGCGATGGTCAGTCCGCTCGGGAAAACTTTGAGCATCAGATTGACGTCAAGTTCCGGCAGTTTCGGCGCAGGCAGGAAGTGCGGAATGGCACCGAATTTGGAGCCGATGGTATCCGGCGCGGCAGAGAACAGCGCAAATACCGCGACCAGCAGCGTGGCGCCGACGACGGCGACGAGGTAGGCCGGCAGGTTCGGGCGCTTGTGCCGGACGTAGAAAATCGCGGCAAACGAAAAGGCGGCAATGAAGACCGACGAGAAACTGAAGTTGCCGAGGTTGGCAAAGTATGCCTGCCATTTGGGAAGAAAATCAGAGGGGACGCTTTCCATTTGCAGGCCGAGAAGGTCTTTGACCTGGGTGGAAATCAGCAATGCGCCGATGCCGGCGGTGAAGCCGGTAACGACGGGGTAGGGAATGTATTTGATGTAGGTGCCGAGGCGGAGCAGGCCGGCAATAATCAGGATGATGCCGGCAACAAGCATGGTCATGGTCAGCCCTTCGGGGCCGTAGTTTTTGATGACGTTAAAAATGACGACGACGAAAGCGCCGGTCGGACCGCCGATTTGGTATTTTGAACCGCCGAGCAGGGCAATGAAAAAGCCGGCGACGATGGCCGTGTACAGCCCTTGCGCCGGAGTAACGCCGGAAGCAATCGCCAGGGCCATTGCCAGCGGAATCGAAACGACGGCGACGGTCATGCCGGCAAGAGTGTCGCGGCGGAATTTGTCTTTGTCATAGCCTTTGCGCAGGACTTCTACCAGTTTGGGGCAGAAGTTTTTCATATAAAAACTGCCGAAACCGTTGATTTTTTGTTTTAATGACATTGCCAGATTCTGCAATACCGCGAGCATTTTTTCCTACCTTTTCTTTTGCGGCTGCCGATTAGCGGCAGCATTGATGTTAATGACCATACAAAGTTGAAGACAACACAAAATCCCCCGGGAGGGGGATTGTATGCTGCTGCGGTTTTACCACGGGAGCGGAAAGCCGCGCAGTTGGCGTTTTTATAACGCCGCCTCTCAAATAGCAAGCAAAAAGTTAAACTGTGGTTAAAAAATGTTTGATTTTATGAAAAAAATGCGCTTTGAACCCGGCCGGAGAACAATGGGGCGGAAGTTTCAAATTGAGTCTGGCTGTGGCGTATCGGGGCGGAAGTTTCGAATTTCGAAATGTGCCCGGCCGGTGAGCAACGGGGCGGAAGTTTCAAATTGAGTCTGGCTGTGGCGTATCGGGGCGGAAGTTTCAAAACACGGTGTCGGGGCAGGGGACGGACAGCGCTGATGATTATATGTCCGGGCGTACGGGAGGCCGGCGTATTGGGCCGGCTGCCGCTACATCCGCAGCTTAATATTTCCCCAGCCCCTGGCAGCCGGTTTTGACGTGCCGGACGAATCCTTTACAGAGGAAGCCTGCGGCAGAGACGAGCCTGAGCCGGAGGCTGAAGGCGTTCTGTCTTCTGCGGCGGCAGGCATTTTCCAGTTCATTACCGGCGCGTTTTCGCGTTGTTTCTTTTCATAGATTTCGGCTTCCCTGTCGGTGTCGGCGGTACCGTTGGCGACGGTCTTTTTCAAAAGCGCGGGGGAGTTGAACGGCTGGTTTTCTTTGTCAAACTGGCTGATGATGTCGTCAATAACGCCCTGCTTGATGTTAAAAGCGGTGTATCTGCCGGCGTAAAAGACGGTGAATGACGGGCAGGGAGAGGATAAAAGGACATCGGTATAATCGACGCCGCGCACAAAACGCAGCATGACGCGCGGCTCAATGGCACAGGCGGCAGGCGCGGTTATAATGTTCGGGCTTTGGGTGAAAAGCGCCTCGTAAGTGGTTGCGGTGGCGCCTATATCCAGTTCGCCGCAATAGCCGGTAACGGCAAAGTTGTCCAGTGTGTAGCCGGCAAAATCCGCGGGCTTTTTGGCGACATGGTAACAGAAAACCTGCTCCGCGTTGGCGATATTATTAGTGGCGGCAGCGGACGTCGCTTTAGGCAGGGACGAGATGATGAACGGGATAATGCTCTGCTGGCGTGAAGCGCGCCGCGAAGACGGAAGCCCGCCGGTGTCGTCCGAGCCTATCGGCAGGATATCTTCATACAGTCCAAGCCCCTGCAATTCGGGCGGAAGGTCGCCGTCAGCGGCAGAGGCGGAAATGCCGGTAAAAACGAGGGAAACGGCGGTTAACATTGCGGTCAGCGAAAATCCGGACATGGCAAAACTCCTTTACTGGCGCGGCAGTACGACAGACAGTGCGATGGTACGGCGGCGCATATATTTATCATATCATACGACAGGCGTGGTTAAAAAAAAGTGAATAACCGCCGGGCGGACGGGGCGGAATTGTTGCATACGGGGTGATTGTGGAATTTTTGGGGCGCAGGGTGCCGGGCGGCGGCGCGAAAATGCGGCGGGGAAAAATATTTTGATTTTCAGATATTTTTTAAGACTTCATTTAGATATTGACTGTAAAATCAATTCCAATATATTTTTTCAGATTTTGTTTAACTTTTTTGCGACGGGAATGTGCGGATAATGTGGTCTTTTTGGTCTTATGCGCCGGAAACGGTGCCTCTGCGGGCGGCGGCGGCTTTTGCGCTGGCTTTGGTTGTATCTCTCCTTACGGGCGGAAGGCTCATCGCTTTCCTCAAAGGGCATGAACGCGGCGGGCAGCCGATACGCGGCGACGGGCCGAAATCGCACATTGAGGAAAAGAAAGGCACGCCGACGATGGGCGGGCTGTTGATTTTGGGGACGAGCCTTTTGGCGATGCTGCTGTTTGCGAATGTCCGGCAGCATTTTGTCTGGATTTCGATGCTGGTGTTGTTCATCTATGGGCTGACGGGGTTTGCCGACGATTATGTCAAAGTCAAAAAGCAGACGCCGAACGCAATGACGGCGAAGATGAAGCTGTTTATCCAGTTTATGGCGGCGGTGCTGGCGGTCAACGTTATTGCGGCGGCGACGCCGAATTCGATTGAGAGCAGGCTGTATCTGCCGTATATCGATTGGTCGTTCCAGCTGTCGTGGGTGTATATCCCGTTTGCGGTTATCGTTATTTCCGGCGCGTCCAATGCCGTGAACCTCAGCGACGGGCTGGACGGGCTGGCGGCGGGAATGCTCGCTATCGTTTTTTCGGTATTTATGGTGTTTGCATTTGCGACCGGGTATCCGGCGTTTAACGAAACCGCGTTTCCGTATGTGCCCAAAAGCGCGGAAATGGCAGTCGTCTGTGCGGCGCTGGCCGGCGGATGCGTCGGGTTCTTGTGGTTTAACCTGAAAAAAGCCCGCGTTTTTATGGGCGATACGGGGTCGCTGGCGCTGGGCGCAGTGCTGGGCGTGATTGCGGTCATCTTAAAGCACGAGATTCTGCTGGCGATTGTCGGTATCGTATTTGTGTTGGAAACGGTGTCGGTGATGATTCAGGTTCTGTATTTCAAGAAGACCGGCAAGCGCTTTTTTAAGATGGCGCCGATACACCACCACTTTGAGCAGCTGGGCTGGAGCGAGGTCAAGGTTGTTTATACGTTCTGGGCGGTAACGGCGCTGGCGTCGGTTATCGGCCTGTTGTCGTTAATCTGACAAGGGAGGCGGCGCGGCGATGTTTTCTTTTGCACGGCACAGCAAGAGCAAAATTTCCAACTGGTGGTGGACGGTGGACAAGGTCAGCTTTTCGCTGGCCGTCTTTCTTATTTTTATCGGGGCGATGCTGGTGCTTTCGGCAAGCCCTTCGGCGGCGCACCGCGACCGGCTGGCGGACGATTTTGCCTTTATAAAGAAACAGGGCGTGTTTATATTTATGGGGCTGGTGCTGATGATCGGCGTTTCAATGCAGAGCCTGCGCACCATCCGGCGGCTGGCGGTATTCGGCTTCTTGTGCGCGTTTGCCGGCGTGGTGCTGACGTATGTGGTCGGCGACGCGACCAAAGGGGCGGCGCGCTGGATTAAGTTTGCGGGATTTTCGTTGCAGCCGTCGGAGTTCATCAAGCCGGTGTTTATCGTGGTAACGGCGTGGCTGCTGGACGCGAACAAGAGAATTGAGGATTTTCCGGGCATGACGCTGGCGGTCGGGCTGTTTCTGCTGACGGCGCTGTCGGTGTTCGGGCAGCCGGATTTGGGCATGACGGTGCTGATTTCCGGCGTATGGGCGCTGCAGATGGTCTGGGCAGGAATTCCGGTATGGCTGATTATGACGCTGTTTTCGGCAGGGCTGGTACTGGTTACGGGGTCGTATTTCTTTCTGGCACACGTGCGCGACCGTATCGACCGTTTTCTGGCATCCGAGAATGAAATCGGGTCGCAGATACAAAAGTCGATGGACGCGTTTGCCAACGGCAACCTGCTGGGGCGCGGGCCGGGCGAAGGGTATGTCAAGATGACGCTGCCGGACGTGCATACGGACTTTATCTTTGCGCTGGCGGGAGAAGAGTGCGGCGTGTGGCTGACGACGATTATCGTCGCGACGTTTGCGGCGATTGTGGTGCGCTCGATGACACTTTCCATGCGCGACAACAATTTGTTCGTTATGTATGCGGCATCGGGACTGGCGGCCTCGCTCGGCGGACAGGCAATTGTCAATATGTGTTCGGCGCTGCAGCTCATGCCTGCCAAGGGGATGACGCTGCCGTTCGTGTCCTACGGCGGGTCATCAATGCTGGCGAGCTGTCTGGCGATGGGGATGCTGTTGGCGATAACGCGCAAGAACGCGGCGGCCGAGGACAAGGACAACGGGTAACCGCGGCGCAGCGACCGAATGAGCCGGAGCGATGTTCGGACAGGGCAACGGATGGCGGCGGCGCAGATGACGGCGATGGCGTGACCGGAGACGGACAGGGCAACGGGTAGCCGTGGCGCAGTGACCGAATGACTCGGGGCGGTGTTCGGACAGGGCAACGGATGGCGGCGGGCAGATGACGGCGATGGCGTGACCGGAGACGGACAGGGCAACGGGTAGCCGTGGCGCAGTGACCGAATGACTCGGGGCGGTGTTCGGACAGGGCAACGGATGGCGGCGGGCAGATGACGGCGATGGCGTGACCGGAGACGGACAGGACAACGGCGAACCGGGACGGAAACGACCAGCAGGGCGCGTGAAACGGAGCGAGGAACGGACAAGACGATGCAAAAAAGAAAAAGGAGAAAATAATGTTCGGAAGATTATTCGGGGCGAAGACGCCGATTTTGGACAGCCTGCCGGAAGTGCGCGGCAAATACATTGAGAACGCCAAGCTGGCGAAACATACCTGGTTCGGGGTCGGAGGGCCGGCGGAAGTGCTGTTCCTGCCCGAAGACGCGGACGATTTGAAAACGTTTCTGATGCGCAAGCCGGCGGCAATTCCGGTTACGGTTATCGGCGGCGGTTCCAATCTCCTCATTCGCGACGGGGGAATTCCCGGCGTGGTCGTTAAGCTGGATGCACCAGCGTTTCGTCAGGTGAAGTTTGACGGGGCGGAAGTTACGGTCGGCGCGGGGCTGAAAAACAGCGATTTGAAAAAAGCGCTGATTGACAACGGCGTCGGCGGGCTGGAGTTTATCTGTTCGGTGCCGGGGCGCATCGGCGGGCTGCTGCGCACGAATGCCGGGTGTTTCGGCAAGACGGTGTCGGACGTGTTTGTGCGGGCGCATATTATGAACGACTGGGGGCAGATTTACGAAACCGGGGCGGAAGACTTTAACTTTTCGTACCGTTCCAGTATGTTTCCGGAAAACTGGATTGTGCTTGACGCAACGCTCAAGGGCGTAAAAGCGGCGCCGGAAGAAATCCGCAAAACGATGGACGAGCAGCTGGCGTACCGCCTGGCGCATCAGCCGATTAATAAAAAGACGGCGGGGTCTACGTTTAAGAACCCCGAGGGATTGCAGGCATGGAAGCTGATTAAGGAAGCAGGCTGCGCGGGGCTGAAAGTCGGCGGGGCGGAAGTTTCGGACATGCACTGCAATTTTCTCATCAATCGCGGCAAGGCAACGGCGGAAGATATTGAAGAACTTGGAGAAATGATTATCGAGAAAGTGAAAGAGAAGACAGCGATTACGCTGGAATGGGAAGTGCGGCGCATGGGCGTGAAAAAATAAGGGAATGTAAAGCGAGATGGCAACAACGGCGGCTAACAATATGAATTTGCAGGATATGAAGGTCCGGCCCGAACGCGAATGGGCATACCGGCTGACCGGGCTGGCGGCGGCGTTTCTGATTATGCTGTCGCTGGCGCTGACGGCGGTAACGGTTCGCGACAACGTGATTGCGGCACAGTTTGACAAACTGATGCAGGCGATTTACAGAATCTCCGCCGACCACGGCATGTATGTCGAGGACGTGATTGTCGAGGGCAACCGCCGCACTTCTTACGAAGATTTAGTCCAAGCGCTGAACCTTTCGGAAAACGAGAGCATTTTGGGGATTGATATTGCCAAGCTGCAAAACCGCATCGAGCAGCTGACGTGGGTGCGGAAATGCGTGGTCAAAAGAGAGTTTTTCCCGAACAATATTCTGGTCAATATTGAAGAACGGCAGGTCAAGGCGATTTGGCAGTATGAGGGGCGCTATTATCCGGTGGACGCGGAAGGGAACGTCATCGAGGTTGAAGAATACGAGCCGGACGCGCCGATTTTGCTTCTGACAGGCGACGGCGCGCCGCACCATCTGGCGGAACTTCTGAAAGTGCTGGCGACCGACGAGGAACTGGCGAACCGGGTCAAAGCGGCGGTATTCGTTTCCAACCGGCGCTGGGATTTGATTTTTGACAATGTCAACAACGGCGTGGTTGTCAAGCTGCCGGAAAAGAAATTTGCCGAAGCTTACCAAAAAATCGCATTATTAAATAAAAGGCAGGGAATTTTTAAACGTAAATTAACTTCCTTTGATGTAAGGTACGATAACAGAATTGTGGTAGACATTGATAAGTCTGTTGAAGATTTGATGCTTAAAAGATAAAAAAGTAAAGGGATTGCAATGAACCATTCTTTTAACAGATCGCCGATTGTAGCGGCTTTGGACATCGGAACGTCCAAAGTGTGCTGCATTATTGCCAGAGTAACAAAAGAAAAGAGGGTTTCGATTTTAGGCTACGGCTACAATGCCGCCAAAGGGATTAAAAACGGCGTGGTTACCGACGTTAATCAGGCGACGATTGCGGTTTGCAATGCGGTCGAAGCGGCCGAACAGATGGCCAACGAGCGCATTACCAACGTGATTGTCAATGTTTCCGGCGACCGTACCCGCAGCGTGGTGCGGAGCTCGTCAATCTCTATCCACAAGAACCGCCCGGTCGGCGAAGAAGACGTCAAGAAAGTTACCGACAAAGGGCTGATGAAAGTTAATGTCGAGGGCAACGAGCCGATTCATTTTCTGACGATGGGGTACCATGTCGACAACGGTGAAGAGGTCAAAAACCCGATTAGCATTTACGGCGACACGCTCAGCGTGGATATTCTGCTCGGGCTGTATCCGCGGCCGATGTACAAAAATCTGGCGACGGTGGTAGAGAGTTCGCACCTTGAAGTGGAGATGAAGGCGTTTTCGGCGTACGCGTCGGGGCTTTCGTGCCTGGTGGACGACGAAAAGGAACTCGGGGCGACGATTATTGATATCGGCGGCGGCACGACAAGCATTGCAACGTTTAAGAACGGGCACCCGGTTTATTTTTCGTCAATTCCGGTCGGGGGAATTAACGTTACCAACGATATCGCGCTGGGGCTGACGACCTCGTTCAACTACGCGGAAGAGGTCAAAAACCGTCACGGCTGCGCGTTTCTCATCAGCCAGGACGAGCAGGAAATCATTAACGTATATCCGGTCGGCGAAGAGGACGACAGCAACATCAAACAGATTTACCGCTCGGATTTGATTAATATTATTTCGCCGCGGATTGAAGAGATTTTTGAGCTGGTCGGGCGCAAGCTGGACGAAGCAGGCTATAAGAACACCGCTTCGCACCGCGTGGTGCTGACCGGCGGGGCATCGCAGCTGCCGGGCATGCGCGAGGTGGCGAGCATGGTGCTGGACAAGCAGGTACGAATCGGGCGGCCGCGCAATATCGAAAACATTCCGCAGGTGCTGCACAATCCGACGTTTTCCACGGCGCTGGGGCTGTTACTGTTTGCCGTCAACAATTCGGAGCGCAAAATCGTCAAGAAAGTTAATGTCAGTTCCAATGCCGACGGGCTGTTTACGAAGATTCTGGAGCTGTTCAAAAAAACGTGCTGACGTTTGGAGCGCGGCAGAAAACGGAGCCGGAAAAATCTTGATTTATGCAAAAAAACGTGCTGATGGTAACTAAAACTTAATTTATTTAAAGCTAGAATCCGTAACAAATGGATTTTAGCTTTTTTTATATCACGGAGAAAAAACAATGGCAATAAAACTGGCTGTCGGAGAAACGAGCTTTACGCATTTGAAACCAAGAATTACCGTTATCGGCGTCGGCGGCGGCGGCGGCAACGCCATCAGCAACATGATGGCCAAGAATCTGGAGGGGGTCGATTTTGTTGTTGCCAATACCGACGCGCAGGCGCTGGCGCTTTCTCCGGCGGGCCGGAAAATCCAGCTCGGGCTTGAAATCACGCAGGGGCTGGGCGCGGGTGCAAGGCCGGAAATCGGCAAAATGGCGGCCGAGGAAGCCCGCGAAGATATAGAAAAAGAACTGGCGGATTCCAATATGGTGTTTATCACCGCGGGCATGGGCGGCGGTACCGGGTCGGGCGCGGCGCCGGTAGTGGCGAAGATTGCCAAGGAAAAAGGAATTCTTACCGTGGGCGTGGTTACCAAGCCGTTTGCGTTTGAAGGCAAAAAAAGAATGGAAAACGCCGAAGCGGCGTTGGAGAATTTTATTCAGGAAGTCGACAGCATCATTGTTATCCCGAACCAGAACCTGTTTCGCATTGCCGACAAGAACACGACGCTCAAAGATGCGTTTGTCAAAGCCGACGAAGTGCTTTATGACGGCGTGCGCTCAATTACGGATTTGATGATTATGCCGGGGCTGATTAACCTTGACTTTGCCGACGTTAAGCGCATTATGGAAGACAAGGGCAAGGCGATTATGGGAACCGGCGAGGCAGAAGGCGAAGACCGGGCTCGCGTTGCGGCGGAACAGGCGCTTTCCAACCCGATTCTGGACGACTGTTCTATGAAGGGTGCAAAAGGCGTTTTGATTAATATTACCGGCGGTTCGGACATTACGCTGATGGAAATCGACGAGGCGGTTAATATCATCCGCGAGGAAGTCGATGAAAATGCCGAGATTATCTTCGGTTCCAGCTATGATGATTCGCTGTCGGGGCGTATTCGCGTTTCCATCGTGGTAACGGGCATTGACGACGAAGCGACAATGCAGGTTTTGAAAACCAAGGATATGGGGGCGTATGTTGACCTTGACGCCGGCAAAGCAGAAGATGAGGAAGAACGCCGGGAGATGCCGGAAATGCCGCTGCGGGAAGAAATTACGGTTGAAGAAACGGTTTTGGACGAAGCGCCGATTGAGCTTGACAATGTGGTTGAGCTGACTGCCGCGAAAAAGGCGGCGGCGCCGAAACAGGAGGAATTTGCCGCGCTGAAAGGCGAAGAGGAGAATGAAGAGGCTCACCCGTCTTCGGCGTTGTTTAATGCGATAATCAACAAGCCGGTGGTCGCCAATGCAGAAGAGGCGGCGCAGGTGAAATCTGAACTGGCGGAAGTTAAAGTGGAAAAGGCGTTTGCCCCGACGGCCCGGGTTAAGATTATTGAAGAAGAGCCGCAGCTGTTTCCGGAACAGGGCGAAGTAGAACTGCCGCGCGAACGCAGAGCCCGCGAAGAAGCGCAGGCGATGATTCAGGAAGAGCCGGAAGAACCGACCCGCCAACGTTTTATCGACAAGATTTTGGGCATTTCGCGCGCCAAGGCCAAAAAGCCGGTTAAGCCGGTAGTGGTGCCGAAGTTTGACGAAATCGAAGACTTTGCCGAAAAGGAAAACGACAGCGAAGACGATTTGGAAATCCCGTCGTTTCTGCGCCGCAGATAGCAAGGCAATGTGCCGAAAGGAAACCCCGCTGTTTGTGCAGCGGGGTTTTTGCTTGGCGAGGTTCCCTGGTTACATTTTGCCGACGTTACGGGCGGAGACAAGGGCTGAACGGCGCCGGGGCGACAGCGGATACTGTTGCCGGGAGTGCGGAGAGTGGGCGGACGGGATATTGACGAGGGGCGGCGAACCGGCAACAAAAAAGAGGAACCGTGAAGGTTCCCCTTTAACGATAAACGCTTTACGATTAGAAAGCGTATCTGATACCAACGGTGAATTCGTCAAGCGCGTCTAACTGCGAGCTGTGAACCCAGGCATGGTGATACATAACCCGGACAGTGGCGTTTTCGCTCATGGCGTACTGTACGCCGGCGCCGAGACGTTCGGCATAGCCGCGGTCAGTACCCAGGCCGTTGTCGCCTTTGAGCTTGTAATTGGCAAGACCGGCGGAGCCAACGAGTTCCCATCTGCCGGAGCAGCCGAGCTGCTGGAAGACCAGCGCATCAATACCGTAGCCGCTGATGCGGGAATCGTGGCTGGATTTGTGTTCTTTCAGGCCGGCATTGTAAAAAGCTTCCAAGCCGAAACGGTCGGTTCTGCCGCCGATAACGCCGGACAAAGACCAGTCTTTGGAGCTGATGCTGTGGCTGGAATCCGTATCAACGAGCGCATAGTTTGCGTCCAAACCGACATACGGGGTTACATCAATAGCTTCCGCGTTTGCGGCAACCATTCCGGCAAGTCCTGCCAATAATAAAACTTTTTTCATCTAAGAGTTCCTCTCAAAAGTTAAGAAATTATCGTTATGGTTAGAAACGATAGCATAACTTTAGTCTATATTTGATTGTTTGCAAGCAAAATTTTTATTTTGGGGCAATGAAAATGGGGATAACCAAGCGATAAAGCGGCTGGCGCGGGCAAAATCGGGCGGAGGGCTGATGTGAGGTATATGGGCTGGCGCGGGCAAACTCGGGCGGAGGCTGGTGCGAGGCGTGTGGGGTGGCGCGGGCAAAATCGGGCGGAGGTCAGGAGTGAGGCGTGTGGGGGCACCAGTGCCGGTATGGCAGGATTGCCAGCTTTAATCCCGGCGCGGCGGGGCTATATCATAATAAGTTGAAGATTTGAGGAGGAGGAGAAAATGCGTTTTATCAAGCTTAACAACGAAACGGAAATGCCGATTATCGGGCTGGGGACGTGGAAGAGCGAGCCGTCGGAAGCGTATGCGGCGGTGCGCTGGGCGCTGAAGCTCGGCTATACGCACTTCGACTGCGCGGCGATATACAACAATGAAGAAGCGGTCGGGCAGGCGTTTGCCGATGCCATGGCCGAAGACGGGCTGAAACGGGAGGATATTTTCGTTACTTCCAAACTGTGGAACAACGCGCACCGTGCCGAAGACGTGGCACCGGCGTTGCAAGAAATGCTGACGCGGCTGAAGCTGGAATATCTGGATTTGTTTTTGATGCATTGGCCGGTGGCGCAGAAAAAAGAAGCGCTGATGCCGCTTACGGCCGACGATATGCTGCCGTTGTCCGAGGCGCCGATTGCCGATACATGGCAGGCGATGGAGGAATTGTACAAAGAGGGAAAGGCCAAGGCAATCGGCGTTTCCAACTTCGGCGAAAAAAGCCTGACCGAACTGGCGATGACTTCGGAAATCAATCCGATGGTCAACCAGGTGGAGAGCCATCCTTATCTGCCGCAGGAGGAACTGCTGTCCTATTGCCAGAAAAATATGATTGCGCTGACGGCTTATTCTCCTCTCGGATCGGGCAGCAGCGTTATGCTGGAGGATCCGGTTATTGACCGGATTGCGGAAAAAAACAATGCGACGCCGGCACAGATTTTGCTGGCTTGGAATATGCAGCGCGGCGTAGCGGTCATTCCGAAGGCGGTTGAAGAGAAACACCTGCGCGAGAATCTGGCGGCTCTTAACGTTGAGCTTGACGCCGGGGATATGGCCGCCATCGCTTCCATCGGTAAGAACGAGCGCTTTCTGACGGCAGACGTATTTGAAATCGGGCCGTACCAGGGTATGGACATTTTTGCGTGATGAGGGGCTGTTCCTGTGTCTGACACGCCAAACCGGCAAAAGGTATTTTGTTGACAGGGGTGGATTTTTTGCTATAATATTCTTCAGCTTAGCTACAGAACGAATAACAGAGGAGAATAAAAATGTTTGGCAAAAAGCTGGAAATAAAAATCGATAAAATGCCCGCCATAAACAAAAGCGGCAAGATTGATATGCGTGGAAAAGAAAATGCCGTGGAGGCAACGGTTACCAATTTATCAGACGCTGACCGGGTTTTGAAAGTTTCCTGTTATATACACTTGGATAATGATCCGGATTTCCCGGATATTCCGTATTTAGAGGTCAAGATGGCTTTTAAAGATGGCACCGAGGAAGTCAAAGATTCATGGTCGCGTAGAATAGAGCAGGAACATGCAAGCGGCGATGTGATTTTGCAAGAAGGAATGGTAAAATTACGCAATGAAAAAGGGAAACTGTATACGCCTGTTTATAAAGCCATGAAGAAAATGAGCGAGGAGATTGCCAGGAAGGAAGCAACGTTCGCAAAGGAAACGGACAAAAGCCGGTTTGAGGCGCTAATGTCTGACTTTGCCAAAAAGAAAAGATGGTGGAGCCGGTAGAGCCGCCAGAACGGGCCAAATCCGGCAGAATAAGCCGAGCAGGCAGAACAAGCCGAACCCGGCAGCGCCGGCCGGGCAGACAGAACTGGCGCAAGTAGAACAGGTAGCGCTGCCAGAACAGGCAGGGCGGAGATGCGGCGGCAAGGCCGGCAGCGGGGCGCGGAAAAAGACCTATTTTATCCGCCGGCGCCCGGTTTCGGTTATCCGGTGGCGTACGGCCTCGGCAAAGACGCGCGGCAGGTCGGACAATACGGCCGGGTGCAGGTGCTGCGGTTCGATGCCCATATAGCACGCCAGACTGACGAAATCTTCAAAGCGGAGCGCGTATTTCGGCGTCATCAGCTGCAACATATTCAGACAGTCGGCGCGGACGGACTTGTCGATAAAAATCCCTTCGGAACTGATGGCCGTCGGAATGCCGGCGCTGACGGTTTCGCAGCAGGAATACGTGTCGGACGTGTGGACGGCGAGCGTGTTGCCGTAGCCGAGAACGGCGGGGTATATGTTGCCGAGCTTTTTCAATTTGGCAAACTCATCTTCATGCCTGCCGGAGTATATGCGCCAAACTTTTCGTTCGGCATCGCTGCCGGCGATGTTTTTGCAGTTTTGAAAAATAATGTCAGGCGCTGACAGTGCCGCTTCGTACAAATAATCGGTAACGTCGTTCGGCGTGCGGGGGCCGTTGACGATAGCCACGCCGTAACCGTGGCGCACCAGGGCGACGCATTTTTCGAACAGGCTTTTGGCGTAATTGACATTGAAAACGATTTCGCTGCCTTCGACACGTCCGCCGAGGCAGATGACGACTTTTTTGCTTTTGCGGGTGAAGTTTCTGAGTTTGGCAATTTGTTGTTTCAATACCGGTTCGCGCGGCGTTTTCTTCAACTTTTCGTCCAGTTCTGCCTTGCGGGCGAGAACGCCGGCCATGGTGAATTTGTGGACGGTGCCGACGGTAATCAGGGTTTTCTGGCGCAGCTTTTTGTTTTGCAGAAGGCGGATGCGCGAATAAAACGTCAGCAGGTGTTTGGGAACGTTGACGAGGTCGACGTATTTGTAATTGTGCAGCCGGCTGATGAGGACGACGGTAAAAATTTTGCCGAGATTGTGCCGGCGGTAGTATTCCTTGACGGCGCGGCACAGCATATCGGCGTTTTTGTCGGCGGCGCCGCTTTCGGTCAGGTTATAGGCGGTTATGAAAACGCGGGGCACGGCAGGAAGCTGCGGCAGGCGGGCATCCAACAGCGCAAATATTTCATTCTGAAAACTGCGGTAGCTGCCGAAATGCGCATAGCAGAGCGACTCGCGCATATCGTCGACGGTTTCGGCGCCGGACGGCAGCAACAGGCATTTTTCGGCCGGGAGTGCGGTTTTAGAATTTTTGTTGATGGCATCCAGCGCGCCGAGAAGCTGGTTGCGGCATCCCATATACGGAGTGTCGACGGCAAAAGCCAAAAGCGTGTCTTTTTTCATACCGGTACTCCGCTTTAGCCGTTTGTCCGGGCAGCGCCAAGCAGGAACGGGCGGGCGCACCAAAACAGCTTTTGCAGCAGTTCGTCGCGGCTGATGGCGATGACGTTGTCCGCAGGCAGCATCTTTAATACGATGGTTACGTCTAAGTTGACGTTGAGCTTCATCAGCGACAGCATTTTGATGAAACTGGCGAGAATGACCGTGTTTTCCAGCGACGAGGCGTGAAAAACGTATTTCCGGCCGGGGTTGGACAGGTGCAGGGTTATGGTATTTTCAATATAATCGTTTTTGACGTCCAGCCCGAGGTAGCTCAGCGACTGGATGTCCTTGTACATGGCGTTTTTATCCATTTCAATCAGGCGCAGGACATAATCCGCGGCTACGGTAAACGAAAAGTACGGGCGGTATTTTTCCAATGCCTGCTTGTAATCGGCGACTTTGAAAACGCCTTGCAGGGGGAGGGCGTTTCTGCCTTCAAGGCTGAGGAGCGCCGCAAAGAGAAAACAAGAAGGATTTTCATGTTCGGAGCGAATCAGAACGGTTTCGTTGTCCCGGTTTGCCTTTGTCAGGTCGCGGGCCTGCTTTTGCAGCTGCCTGAAATCGACGGCTTCCGGGGTGCGCAGGTTAAAGACGGGGTAATTCTGACCCTGAAAAGCATCGTTTTGGTTTTCATCGAAAATTATTTCCATCTTTTTATCCTTTCCTGCTGCATTATGTGAAGAGCGGCGGGGGTTCTCCGCCGATATGAGGAAAATATAGCGCTTATTTGCTAATAAAGACTTAAAAAGCGGGCGGGGCGCCGTGTTTTTTGCGGGAGGGGGGAGCGGAGATGCGGAACGCTGCGTTTTTGCGGGTTACGGAGGAGAGCGGGCAGTGCGTTATGCGGGAATACGAAGGAGAGCGGGCAGTGCGTTATGCGGGAATACGGAAGGGCAGCGGCGGTGAGGAGATAGCGGCGTGCCGACAGGTCGCGGCGATGGGGAGATAGTGGGTGGCGGCGGGTCAGCGGGTTGTGGGCGACAGGTCAGCGGCTGGTGCGCATGGAATAAACACAGCCGCAATAATCCTGATTATACAGCCCCAGTTCTTTTATCAGAGCGAGGCGGGCTTCCTGCATGCCGTGTTTGCGGCCTTCTATTTCCAGATACGGGACGCCGGTCTTTGCGGAAGCGCGGGCGGCGGCGGCATTAACCTGCGCCAGATTTTTCCAGCGCGAAACGCCCAGAACAGAGGCGACGGCAGCGAAACCATTGGCTTTGGCGTAATCCATCACTTTTTTCAGGCGTAACTCAAAACAGACGGAGCAGCGGGCGCCGCGTTCAGGCTCGTCTTTATAGGGCAGGGTGGTTTGAAGCCAGTTTTCAGGGTCGTAGGAGAGTTCCGTGAACGGAATGTTCCAAGTTGCGCAGAGCTGCTTTTGTTCATCGCGGCGCTTTTTATATTCGGAGGCGGGGTGAATGTTCGGGTTGTAAAACGCCACGGTGAAATCCGTGCCGTCTTCATGAAGCTTTTTGATGACGGCGCAGGCACACGGCGCACAACAGGAAAGGAGGAGCAGCCGCCCTGCCGCAGATGCGGCGGGGTGTGGAGTAACAGATGATATCTGCCCGGATGCGGCCGGAGGCGTCGTCTTCCGGGGAGCGGGCGTTTTGGCAGATGCCGGAGTTTGGGCATTATCAGATACGGAAGTCATCATTTTTTCTCTTAAAGTCTTCATTGGCGGTGCACTTGCGGCAGCAGCCGGGCGCCCGGTTTGACCTGCGGTGTACTCGCATCAATTTGGTTTGATGCGCGGCGCACTTTGCATTAATCCCAAAAAGCAAGGCGGCCGGGGTATCGCTATGCACTCAAACGGTAGTGCCCCTCCTTATTTGGCGAACCTTATTCGGAGGTACCCCGACCATAGGAAATATCGGGGATATATAAAACGGTGTGCGGAATTTCAGGGAGGTGAGTTAAGTTAAGCAGTTCTCTCCCTAAAGCCTTTCACATCATTTTTAACGGTGTATATCCACACACCGCCGTTTGAAACGGGATAGCGTACCCCATTTGCAGACGCAAGAACGATGTCCCCGCGTCGGATATAGTCATTACATCATATATTATTAACATTCAAGCAAAAAATATTTTATCCGAAATGGCGGGGGACGGTCAGGGAGACCCGCGCTGCCAGCCGTTTTGCGACGGCAGAAGAAAAGGCTTTATCACGGGCAGGAGAATTCAGAAAAACAAAAAGGGTTTGCTTTTGCAAACCCTTGTCCTAACTGGTGGAGCTGAGGGGAATCGAACCCCTGACCTCTTGAATGCCATTCAAGCGCTCTCCCAACTGAGCTACAACCCCGTTATGAGAACAGATGACCTTATAGCGGCATATTTTTTAAATTGCAAGCAAAATTTTTGCCTTTTGTTAAAAAAAGAGGTAACAACAGAAGAGCGCGGGAGGAACGGGAGCGGGGGGCGAAGAAAAACTCTGGAGCAAAACGGCGGAAACGTTTTTACGGCCGGATGTGAGACAGGAGATACCGGAATGCGGAGAAAAATTTTTCCATAGGCGTAAAAAAGACTTGTTTTTTATTTTTTTAGGGTGTAAACGTATCTGCGTTGCGGGGGTATAGCTCAGATGGGAGAGCGATTGGTTCGCAATCAATAGGTCAGGGGTTCGATCCCCCTTACCTCCACCAGTTATCAGAAAGGGCTTGCCGTTTGTGCAGGTCCTTTAATTTTATCAAAATTAAATTTGTTTTGTTGCGCTTTGCATTTTGGGCAGACGGGGGAGATTTAACCGGCGGGGAAGATTAGGCAGACGGGGAAGATTTAACCGGCAGAGAAAATTAGGCAGGTGGAGAAAATTTGGCTGGCGGAGGGAAATTTGCCGGCGGAGGAGATTTGACAGATGCCCTTTTTTAGCGGGGCGGAGGAAAATTTGGACCCATACGAGAAAAAGTTTTATCGGAGCGAAAATAATACTTGACTTAGAGCAAACTCTAAATGTTAGAGTAGCGGCAGAATCGGGATGGGACGGATTTGCACTTTCGTGTTTCCGGTTGCTTTTGCCGGAACGGCATCCTATATTGTGATAAACATTAACTACAGAGAGGGAAGAACATGACATATCTGGACAGGGTAAATTCACCGGCCGACGTTAAGAAGATGACGGCGGAAGAATTAAAAGGTTTGGCGGCGGACATCCGGGAGGGGATTTTGAAGCGCGACAGCCTTATCGGCGGGCACGTCGGCCCGAACCTCGGCTTTGTCGAGGCGACGCTCGCGCTGCATTATGTCTTTAACTCGCCGGAAGACAAAATCGTTTATGACGTGTCGCACCAGTGTTATGCGCACAAGATGATTACCGGGCGTAAAAACGGTTTTCTCAACCCTGACGATTATGCAAAGATTTCCGGCTATACGAATCCGCATGAAAGCGAGCACGACCATTTTGTCATCGGGCATACGTCAACGTCGGTCAGCCTGGCTTCGGGGTTGGCGAAAGCGCGCGACCTTAAGGGCGAAAAATACAATGTGATTGCGGTTATCGGCGACGGGTCGCTGTCGGGCGGCGAGGCGTTGGAAGGGCTGGACTTTGCCGGGTCTGAACTCGGGACGAACTTTATCGTGGTGGTCAACGACAATCAGATGTCGATTGCCGAAAATCACGGCGGGCTTTACAATAACCTGAAGCAGCTGCGCGAGAGCAACGGCAAAGCGGAGACCAATCTGTTTAAGGCACTGGGGTATGATTATCTGTACGTTGCCGACGGCAACGACATTGAGGCGCTGATTGCGGCATTCAGACAAGTTAAAGACAGCACGAAACCGGTAGTTGTCCACCTTAACACGCTGAAAGGCAAAGGCTACAAGCCGGCGGAAGAACACAAGGAACCGTGGCATTGGAGCGTACCGTTTGACGTGAAGAGCGGCGAAAAGACGGCTGACTTTGGCGGCGGGGAAAATTACAACGATTTGACTTATGACTTTTTGCTGAACAAAATCCGCGAAAGCGATGCGGGAAAAGGCGGAAAAGTTGCGGTGCTGACGGCGGGAACGCCGGGCGTGTTCGGGTTTACGCCGGAACGGCGCGCCGAACTGGGCAGCCACTATATTGACGTCGGCATTGCCGAAGAGCACGCGGTGGCAATGGCATCGGCGCTGGCAAAAGGCGGCTGCCGTCCGGTCTTCTGCGTTTACAGTTCGTTTATCCAGCGCACTTATGACCAGCTGTCGCAGGATTTGGCGATTAACAGCAATCCGGCAGTGATTTTGGTATTCGGCGCGGGGCTGTCGCCGATGGATGCAACGCACCTCGGCTGTTTTGACATGGCGATGGCGGCGAATATTCCGAATATCGTTTATCTGACGCCGGCGACGAAAGAGGAATATCTGGCGATGCTGGAATGGGGCATGACGCAGACGGAGCGTCCGGTGATTATCCGCGTGCCGGGCGAAGTTGTTTCCGACGGAGCGGCGATGAAGGCCGAAGCGGCGGAGGTTAAGAGGCTTAATGTGGTTGAGAAGGGCGAAGGCGTTGCCATTCTGGCGGTCGGCGATTTTCTGGAACTGGGGCGGCAGGCGGCAGCCAAGCTTAAGGAAAAGGGTATCCATGCTACGGTGGCAGCGGTACGCTGCGTGTCGGAACCTGACGAGGCGGCGCTGGCGGAACTGGCGAAGACGCATAAAGTTGCGGTTACGCTGGAAGACGGCGTTTTGGACGGCGGGTTCGGCGAGAAAATCGCGCGGTATTACGGCGCAACTGCGCTTAAAGTGCTGGCATACGGCGGCAGAAAGGAATTTACCGACCGCGAGCCGCTGGACGAGATTTACCGCAAAAACCGGCTGGAACCGGAAATGATTGCGGAAGATGTCCTGAAACTGCTGGAGGCGTAAACAAAAGCCGGGAACAAACAATGTTTTTGAAGGCTGGCGTTGTTTGAAGGCTTGCGTTCGGAAGCAGAGCCCCGTTGCGGAAGCAGCGGGGTTTTTTGTATTTGAGTGCAGTGTGGGAGAAGAAGCAAAGGTTTGACTTTTTGCTTAAAACGGGCTATATTGGCGGCAGGTTTAATCCGAAACGGAGATTTTGCAGATGGCAATGCGGACAATGACGGCAGCAACAGCGCTTGCAGCGGCGTTTGCGGCAGTATTTTCAACGGCGGGAACAGCTATGGCGAAACGGGATTTTTCCGTCCGCAGCGAGGTGCGTTGTGATGAGGCGGGAACCATGTGTTATGACGCGCGGAGCGGGGCTCCCTTTTCGGGCGAGCTGCGGCTGTATTATCCCGACGGAAAGGTACAAGCGTCCCTTTTTTATGCCAACGGACGGCAGGACGGCAAATACCGCGTCTTTTTTGCGGACGGAGGTTTGCGTTATTCCGGCGTTTATAAGGACGGGAAACCGGAAGGCGTGCTGACCGCCTATTATGACAACGGAAAAATCGAGACCGAGACAAGCGTCAACGGCGGTGTGTGGAACGGGCTGCGACGGTCGTTTTACCGCGACGGTACGCTTCGGCAGGAGGAAAATTACGCCGACGGCAAACGGCAGGGAAACGCCAAGCGCTATTATCCCGACGGCAGCCCGGCATCGCGCGTGGCTTATGAACAGGGCGTTCCGGTTTCCGGCTATTGCCTGACGCCGCAAGGGCAGAGGATTGATTTCAGTGCCGATATAGCGGCATTTGCGGAAACGGGGAAAACGCCGTGCGACGAGATGATGGCTCAGGCGGAAAAAGACAGCCTTCCCGGAGAGAAATGAGCGCAAACGGATCGGGGTGTCGGAAGAAACCGTGCGCCAGAAGGAGCGGCTTGTCAGAAGAGGATGTGAGCCAGAAAGAACAGTTTGTCAGAAAAAGCCTCTCGTCAGAAGAGAATGAAAGCCTGAAAGAACAGTTTGTCAGAAAGAGCCTCTCGTCAGAAGAGAATGAAAGCCTGAAAGAACAGTTTGTCAGAAAAAGTCTCTCGTCAGAAGAGTGGAGAGTCTTAAAATAAAAGCGGGGCGTCAGAAGAAGTCTCTCATCAGAAAAAGCCGCGAGCCTGAAAAGCGGCGATTATCCGTGCTGCGACCTCGTCAATGGTGCCGGCGGCATCAATGACGGCGAAACGTTCCGGTTCGGCGGCGGCCAGTTCAAGATAGCCGCGGCGCAGGCGTTCGTGAAACGCAATGTCGACATTTTCAAACCGCAATTCTTTATTGGCCATTGTTTGCGCTTTTTGGAAGCTGCGCTGCAGACCGATGCGCGGGTCGATGTCGAGCAGAAACGTCAGGTCGGGCTTAAAATCGCCGGCGACAATTTTATATAATCTGTCCATTATTCCGGTGTCGGCAAATTTGCCGGAACCGTAAAACTGGTAAGCGACGGTCGAATCGTTAAAACGGTCGGAGAGAACGCATTTTCCGGCGGCAAGCGCAGGGAAAACGACTTGCGTTAAGTCAATACGGCGGTCAGCATAGAACAGCAGGATTTCGGTGATTTCATCAAATTTGTCTTTGTCTCCTTCAACCAGCAGGCGGCGGATTTCCTTGCCGACGGGGGTGCCGCCGGGTTCGCGGGTCATTACGACATCGCAGCCACGGGTACGGAGATATTCGGCAAAGCGGGAAATCTGGACGGATTTGCCGCAGCCTTCGCCGCCTTCAAAAGTGATGAAAAGCCCGCGCCGGGCGGCTGAGGAAACCCGGCAGTCGCGTTGGACGTCGGAGGGAGCAGAGTGGTCGTGCCGAGAGGGGGCGGAGGCAGGGCGGAAAGTATCGCAATGCGGAACCGCAGCAGAGGTGGTGCCGGAGAGCGGAGTGCTTAGGCCGGAGACGGGTGCGGCGGAAGAGGAACTGTCGCCGGTGCCGGAGAGCGGAACGGAGGGGTTCATATCTGCCGTCATGTTACTCACCGGTTCCGAAGACAAAATACTTCAGGTTGGCGAGGAAACGGCTGAACGGGCCGATTTTGGCAACGTTGTCTTTGGCGACCAGCGGGATTTTATCTACGGTTTCATCTTCATAGGTGATGAACAGTTCGCCGATTTTGTCGCCTTTGAGCACGGGGGCTTTCAGCGGCTGGTCATAAATGATTTTGGCGCCGTATTTGCTTTTGCCGCTTTTTTTAATGGTCCTGACGACTTTTTCGGGAACGACGGCATCAACGGTTTTGACAGTGCCGTACCAGACGGGGACTTCGGCCATAATCTGGTTCTCGTTAAAAAACTTATAGTTGTCGAAGTTGGCAAAACCCCAGGTCATCAGGCTTTCGGTTTCTTCGGAGCGCTGTTTGTTGCTTTCGAGCCCGGCCATCACCTCAATGAGGCGGCGGTTGTTCCGGACGGCGGAACCGGTCAGGCAGAAACCCGCTTCGGACGTGTGGCCGGTTTTGAGACCGTCGGCGCCTTTGAGGCTGTAGAGCAGCGGGTTGCGGTTGCCCTGGCGGATGCCGTTAAAGGTGAATTCCTTTGTGGAAAACAGGTGGTAAAATTCGGGAAATTCGCCGATGATGCGCCGGGCGAGCAAAGCCAGGTCTTCAACGGAAATTTTATGTTCGGGGTGAGGCAGGCCGGTGGCGTTTTCAAAGTGGGCATTATGCAGGCCGATTTTTTCGGCGGTCTCATTCATCATCGCGGCAAATTCCGCTTCCGAACCGGCGAGGTTTTCGGCGACGACGATGCAGGCATCGTTGCCGGACTGGATGAGAATCCCTTTCAGGAGGTCTTCAACCCGGACTTCCTGTCCGATTTTCAGAAACATGGTCGACCCGCCGGAGGCTGCGCCGCCCTTGCGCCAGGCGTTTTCGCTGACGGTAAATTTGTCGTCGAGGGAAATTTCGCCGTCCTTAAGCTTGCTTAAGAGGACATAGACGGTCATCAGTTTGCTCATCGATGCCGGGGCAATCATTTCCTGATGGTTTTTGGTGAACAGATAGGCGCCGGTTTCATAATCCATCAAAATCGCGTTTCTGGCCTTGGTTTCAAAGGCGTGCGCCGACGCGGCGAAAGAAAGGCAGGAAATTCCCGCCGCCAGAAGGCAGAGTTTTTGGGAAAGCGATATGCGGCCGGATTGATTTTGCCGCAGGGAATTAGTGATATTCAGAGCCATTGTCGTTTGTTCTCCAGTTTTAGTTGCCACAGGGCGCCGTCTGGCGGGAACGGCGGATATTCCGCCGCTGCCGGAACGGGCTAATCTTTTTCCACAATAGTTACGTCCGAGTGCCCGTAATCAAGCACGCGGTCAAGGATTTTCATCGCTTCGCCGCGGTTCGGATAAGCACCGAGGCGGACGCGGTAAACGCCGTTTTTGCTTAAGTAGGCTTCGTAAATCGAAACGTTGCCGAAACGCTTCATATTATCCGCCATCTGCCTGGCCTTGTCATAATCGGCAAAGGCGCCGACCTGGACGAAGAAAGGGCCTTCGCCTGCGCTTTCCGGCACATTGACCGCCGCAGCGGACGCATTGGACGCCAGCGAAATTTCCGACGTGTATTTAAGCGGCTGGCGTTGTTGTGATGTGCTGATTTCGTACTTTGCCGGCTTGGCGGCCGGTTTTGCCGCGGCAGTTCCGGCGGCGGGTGCCGCAGCCATTGCCGTCTGCGTGTTGGAATAAGGTATGGTCTGGTTGCCGTAAGTCGCGGAGGAATTGGACGGGGAAAGCATGGCTTCCTTTATGGCGCGGCTTTCGCGCTCCAAAACTTCGACTTTGACTTTGGTTGTGCCTTTGTTTTTGTAGCCCAGCAGTTCGGCACCCTTTTCGGAGAGGTCGATAATTCGGTTTTTGACATAGGGACCGCGGTCGTTGACGCGGGCAATAATCGACCGCCCGTTTTCGAGGTTGGTTACGCGGACAATCGACGGCAGAGGCAGCGTGCGGTGCGCAGCGGTTACGGCGCGCATGTCATAGGTTTCGCCGTTGGCGGTGCGCTTGTTGTGGAAGTCGTCGCCGTACCACGAAGCCATGCCGGTTTCAACGTAGCCGTAATCTTCGCGCGGGGTGTAGCTTTGCCCCATAACGGTATACGGGTTGCCGACTTTGTAGATGCCGCCGTCGGCTTTGATGGCTTCGACTTCTTCGGTGAGGTTTTTGTATTCAAACTCTTTCGGCTCGGAAGCGCAGCCCGCCAGCAGGAGCAGGGTGCCGAGCCCGAGGCAGAAGTTCAGGTTTGTTTTCAATCTCGTCATTTGTATCGTTCCTTTGCGTATCGTCATAACCGGAATTCCGGCTTTTGTAAAGCTTCAACAGCAAGTTATTGACTGTTTGTTTTTATGCAGAAACGCCAAAATTTTTTTGACAATTATAAATTTTGCGCTTATTATACGCGTCAAATCCTTAACAAAAAGTAAGAGAATTGCCAATGTTGAAGAAAAGCCGGGTATTTTTAAGTTGTATGGCTCTGGCCGGAGCCGGGTTTGGAGCGGCGGCCGGGTTTGGCGCGGAGGAAGCGCGGGCGGCGGAGATGATACGCCCCGAGGACGAGGCTCTGCTGGCGGATATTTTTGCGCCGGCGGGCAGCGCGGAGGTTTCCGGCGGGCGGGCGGCCGTTTCGGGACAGGAAGACGGCAGCGGCACGGAGATGAAAGGCGCGCGCGCCGCGAGCCGGGTGCAGGCAGAGCCGTTGAAGGTTATACGAAGCAAGGCGGCAGCGGCGGCTGACAGTTCTGCGGCGGTCAAGAAGAATAACGGCGCGGTGGCGGGGAATGATGGCGCCGCGGCAAAGAAAAACGGCGGCACAGCGACAGAGAAGAATAATGCGGCGGCAGAGAAGAGCAACGAGATAGCAGTGGGGAACAGTGCTGCAACGGCGGGGAATGGCAGTGCAGCGACGGAACACAGCGTTGCGACGGCGGGACATTATGGCGCGGCTACGATGGAAAAGGGCGGCGCAAGAGAGGCAAAAGCGGGCGGAACCGAGGAAATTATTTATGTTTATCCGAATAAGAGCGAACGTGAAACGGCCCGTGCGCCTCTGGACGAATGGTATGACGCAGCGCAGCACAGATATACTGGTGCGGCAGAACGGGAAGACGGTGCCGGTACCGGGGCGGACCGGGCAACCGGCGCGTCTGGCCGTGCGGAAAATGAGGCTGAAATTGCCGCATATCGGGAGCAGATAGCTTCCTGCCTTGATGCGCGCGCGGACGGGCTGGATTTGGAAAAGGCCATGCTCTATCAGGGAAACGTTTATGACGCGGCGGCATATCTGTCGCAGACGTTTGCAGAAGTCAACGCCTGTTATGAAAATATCGGTTATGACATTATCAACGCATATTATGACGGTAATCCCGAGATGCTGGCGGCGTTTGCCCAAAAGGCGCAGAGCTTTTATGTCGGCGGGGCGGATACGGGATTTAATCCGAAATTCTGCGGCGAAGACTGTTCGATGCAGGCGGTGGCCGATGCACAGACGGAGCAGTTTGCGGCGTTCAGGACTTATCTGGCACGGCTGCTGGCCGAACGGCCGCAGGAAAAGCTGACCGGGCAGGGGAAAGACCTGACTTCACGGCCGCAGGAAAAGCTGACCGGGCAGGGGAAAGACCTGACTTCCCGGATGCAGGGGGAATGAGCGGCGCAGATGGCAGACGAAGCGATTTATCCCAGCAGGAATCCGTATCTTATCGGGCATGACGAAGAAGTGCGGCTGTTTTTGTCGGCGTACAATTCCGGCGCATTGCATCACGGCTGGCTGATTACCGGCGACGAGGGAATCGGCAAGGCGACGCTGGCCTATAAAATTGCACGTTTTCTGTTGGCGGCGGAAACCGGCAAAACTTACGAAACGCTGGAGGTTCCGGTTGACGGTCCGGTGTTTGCGCAAGTGGCGCAGAAGTCGCATCCCGATTTTAAGGTGCTGGAGCGCGATTTTACCGAGACGGATAAGAAAAAGCTGATTAAGGCGATTAATCAGGGCGAAGAAGTCGACGACGAAATGAAACAGGGGCTGAAACGTTCGGCGGTGATTAAAGTCGAAGATGTGCGCGGCGTGGTGGAATTTCTCGGCAAGAAATCGTTTAACGACAACTGGCGGGTGGTGATTGTGGACAGCGCCGACGATTTGAACGTTTCTTCGGCCAATGCGCTGTTGAAAATTTTGGAAGAGCCGCCGCTTAAAAGCATTCTGCTGCTGGTGTCGCACAATCCGGGGAAATTGTTGCCGACCATCCGCTCGCGCTGTGCGAAGCTGGCGCTGAAACCGCTGCAGGAAACCGAGGTGGCGAGCCTGCTGCGGCGGTATAAGCCGTCGCTGAAAGAGGCTGAAGTGCAGGGGCTGGCGAAGATTGCGGCGGGGAGTATCGGACGGGCGCTCAAGTATGCCGAAAACGACGCGCTTGAAATGTATGAAAATATTAAGAAAATCTGTTACGGCGGGGCAAAATGCGACGGCGGGCTGTTGCTGGAACTGGCAGGCGATGTTGCCGGCGACGAAGACTGCTGGTATCTGTTTGCCGAGCTGGTCTGCCGGTTTGTGCGCGACAATCTGCCCGATGCGGCACATCCGCGCGAGCTGTACGAGGCTTATGAGGCGACGCTGAAAATCCTCGACGAGACGGTGCGGCTGAATATGGATAAGAAACTGGCGGCGCTGCAAATTCTGACCGGGCTGAGCAGCGGGTGCTGACAGGCAGGCTTTGCCGTAACAATTGCGGCTGAAGAGAAGAGAATGCTTATGTCGGTTAAGGATATTATATTTGTCGTGTTGGCCGCGTGTCTGATGTGTTATTTGCATCGGCGAGATATGCTGGGACGGGCGGCGGCCGAACTGGGAACGGTGGTTTCCGTGCTGGCTGTATGGCTGGTTTTGACGGCGGTGACGTGGAAACTGATGGCGTATGTCGGCGTACCGCTGCCGGTGGCACTGGCAACAGAGGTGCTGGGTGGTGCATATTTACAGTTTATTGTGCTGGCGGCGGTGTTTTATTATAAGAATTTTGACGATTAGGCGGCGGTGCCTGGATACGACGAAAAGAAGCCGGACAGGCTGAAACCGGCTGCCGCTCGGAAGTCGCTGTCCCAGAGCGGCCTTTCAGAAACCGCTGTTCAGAAGCCGTCGTCCCGGAGCCGCCGTTCAGAAATCGCTGTTTCGGAGCGGCCTTTCAGAAGCTGCTTATTAGAAACGGCGTTCGACTACTGTAGGGCTGTAGCAATTGCCGATGCACTTGTCCCCGTATTTTAGCTCGAAGCCGTAGGTTGTTATATTAATGGAGGCAGTAGTGTATATTATAAAAAGAATAATAAATCCTATGGTGTGAAGAAAAAAGTTCCAGCAACGGCTGCTTCTTTGCAACAGGGACTGTTGTGTCGGAAGGAGTGGCGCGCTGTTTTTGGGGGCATCAAAGTTTTGCGGCGCATTCGGATGGGGAGAATTTGCCGATGTTGAATTTGTAGAAACGGGTTGTGCTATGTTATTGGCGGAGGCGTTGCCAAAGGGTTGTTTTGCTGTTTGGGTTTGGGGCGGCAGAATTGTTTTTTTCTGTTTATAAAAGAATATCAATTCTGCACATACGCCGATGATGAGGCAAGTGGTGAGTAAAGCCTCACCGCTTTTAAATTCCGGAACGAGCATGGCTAATATGCATAAGATGACTATTGCCAGGCGAAAACAGGGCTGAGATCTACGCCAAAGCGAAAGCCGCGTTGTTTGGGGGAGTGTATCGGTTTTACAGTTTTTGGGGGCTTGTGGTGGCGTTGGGGCAGCGGCGTGCCAGGTTTTTAACCGGCGCAAGAGTGCGGCGGGCAGCGGTAAAAGCCATAATGCCAACAGGATAAAAAACGAGTAGGGTGAATCAAGGCACGTAAAAAAAAGGGACAACATAAGGAACAATATGAAGAGGATGATAAAATGGCAGAAATACGGAAACAAGGCATCGCGGCGGGGCGTGCGGAAATCAAAAGCCGAGCGGAGGATCTTTTTAATGTCGCTTATTCCGCAGCAACTCACGCTCAATATTACGGGAATGGATAACAGCATCATGAGAAAGCAAAAGTAGATAGCATATTTCCTTTCGTTGTAATTAAAGATTATTTTGTCGGCAAATATGGAGTAGGAGGAGAATACAGTGAACCATATCAGTCCGAGGATGACTTGCGGGTATATCCGGCGGGTATGCAGAGCCAAAGCGGTGTAAAACATTACAAACAATGTTTGGATAAGATAGCTATGCGGTGCCTCGACAACCCAGTCGGAAGCCCAGCCGATATACCAGCATCTGGCGATAATCAGTGCGGTTATGATTTTGACGATGGTGTCGGCCATGGCTGATATGGAGAATTTGGCTGCAGTTGCGGTGCAGGTTGCGGCGGTGTCGGTTGTGGCAGTGGCAGTGGCTGTGTTGTCGGTTGCGGGAGCTGCTGCGGCAGCGGTTGCGGCTGTGTTGTCGGTTGCGGGGGCTGCGGCGGTAGTGGTTGTGGGAGAAGCTGCTGCGGCGTCAGTGTTGGTCATGCTTTTTTCCTTGAACAATAAAATTTCATTTATTGTAGCATTGTACTGAAAAAAAGCAAGTATTTTTGTTTGGGATGGTGCTTTTTAAGGCTTTTTAAACGCTCGGAAAATATTATGGACAACAATTGCGAAAGGATAAAATGAATATGTTTACAGACAGCCATTGCCATATTGAAGATGACGCGACCGCGTTTCGGGCAGGTGAAGCCGGCGTCGGCGTGATTTTGAATGCGGGAAAGGATTTGGACGAGGCGGCGGCGCAGCTTTTGATGTGCGAGCGGATGGACAGTCTGCGGGCAGCGCAGAGCGTGGCGGGCAGGGGCGGACCGGCAGGCGTTGCGGGAGAGCTGAACGGCACCGGTGCCGGAGGTGGGGAAGGCACCGGGGCAGGAGACGGGGACGGCGGCAGCGGCGAGAATGAGCAGTCTGCCGGCCGGGGCAGCGAGGCGTGCGGCGGGACAATGAAGCGGATTATTCCGCAGATGTGGACGTCGGCGGGTGTGCATCCTGACAGCGCACCGAATAAACTGGGGCGTATCGGCGTGGCGGAAATCGTGCGGGCGGCGGAACATCCGAAAGTCATTGCCATCGGCGAATGCGGGCTTGACTATCACTACGGCGCAGATGCCAAAGCGGAGCAGAAAGAAATGTTTGCGCGGCACGTTGAGGCAGCGGGCATTACGGGACTGCCCTTAATGATTCACCAGCGTGAGGCGGAGGACGATATGCTTGATATGCTGCGGCGCGGGGCGGAGAAATTCGGCGGGCTGGCCGGGGTTATCCACTGTTTTACGTCGACGCAGGCGTTTGCAGACGCGGTGCGGGAGCTCGGATTTTACATTTCGGCGTCGGGCATCGTTACGTTTAAGAGCGGGGCAGACGTGGCGGCGGTTTTTGCATCGTATCCGGCAGATAAAATCCTGATTGAAACCGACAGCCCGTATCTGGCGCCGGTGCCTTACCGCGGCAAAACCAACGAGCCGGCGTTTGTGGTAAAGACGGCGGAGAAAATTGCCGCAATTAAGGGCTTGACGATTGAAGAAACAGCGCGTATAACTACGGATAACTTTTTTAAATTGTACCGAAAAGCGAAACGATAAGAAGAAAGGTGTATCGTGTCCAAAGTCATTATTTTAGGTTCGGGAGCAGCGCCGGGCGTGCCGTCGCTGGCCTATGGTTTCGGCGATTGTGATCCGAAAGAGGAAAAGAATATCCGGCTCAGGTCGGGAACGTATATGGAAATCAGCGGGGTGAAACTGCTGATAGATACGTCGCCGGATTTGCGGATGCAGTTGATTTTATCGAATATCCGCGATGTGGACGCAGTGTTTTATACCCATGCGCACGCAGACCATCTGCACGGAATTGACGATTTGCGCGAGATTAACCGGATTACCGGGCGCGCGATTGAACTGTTTGCCTCGCCGGAAAATCTGAGCGTTATACGGACGAGGTTTCCGTATCTGATTGTCGAGAAAAGCGAAGAAGTTGATCCAGTATATCGGGCTGCATTACATCCGAATACGTTTGAATATGAAAAGAGCTTTTATTTCCGCGAACTGAAAGTTACGCCGATAAAATTACAGGGGCATAACGTGGAATGCAGCGGGTATATCTTTAATGACGGCGAAGTCGTGCATATTTCCGATTTTCGGGATATTCCGGAGAGCGCGTTTGAGTTTATCAAGCGGCGACCGGAAGTGCTGATTATGCCGCTGACAACGCCGGAGGGGACGCGGTTTCATGCAGGTTTGGCGACACTTTTAGAATATGCGGAGCGGATTAAGGCGAAGAAGACGATTATTACGCATATGGCGGTCGAATGCGACTATGCGGCAGTTAAGGCGCAATGCCCGGCGGGCGTGGAACCGGCGTACGACGGCTATGAAGCCGAGTGGGCGGACGCGGGCGCGCAGGCGGAGGGCTTTTAAGAGGAAGCGGTGCGCCGGATGGTGTTCGGATGGCGGCTTCAGAGAGAAGATGGGCGTTGTCGGGCGGCGGACGGCGGCTCCGGAGAGAAAATGGGCGATGCGGCGGCAGGCGATAAATGACGGTGCGGCGGTGCAATGCACGGGCTTTTCGGGCAGGGTACGCGCGGCAGGCGTTGTCGGGCGGTGGACGGCGGCTCCGGAGAGAAAATGGGCGTTGCGGCGGCAGGCGATAAATGACGGCGCGGCGGTGCAATGTACGGGCGTTTCGGGCAGGGTACGCGCGGCAGGCGTTGTCGGGCGGCAGATGTCGGTTTCGGACAGAACCGGAGCGGCGAACAGCAGTGCGAGCGGTTTCGGAGAGAACGGCGGCGAATTAAAAACAAAGAAAGGAAAAGAATATGTTATGCATTTACCATATGGCGGATCACGACGGCAAAGGGTCGGCGGCGATTGTCAAATACGCGCATAAGGACTGCGAGCTTCTGGGATATAACTACGACCAGGAAATTCCGTATGCGGAGATTGAAAAACATCAGGAAATCGTTATCTGCGACATTTCTTTTCCGATGGACTATATGTTCAAGCTGCACGCGGAAAAAGACCTGATATGGATTGACCACCATGCGTCGGCGATTGCGCAGTATGACGAAAAACTCAGGGAAGAGGGCGGTTTCGGGATTAAAGGGCTGCGCGCGGTCGGCACGGCGGCAATCGAGCTGACCTGGCAGTATTTCTTTCCGGCGCAGCCGGTGCCGGAAGGGGTAAAGCTGCTGGCGCTCAACGATTTGTTTGATTTGCGCGACAAAAGGGTGCGTCCGTTTGAGTTTGCGTTTCAGGCGCTGGGCGTCAACCGGCCGTACGAGCGGGTGTGGCGCGATTTGTTTGAGGGGCGGATTGACGTGCCGCTGATGGTGGAAAAAGGCAATGCAATTTTGTCTTACATCAGGCACCGCGACTACCGCCTGTCGCGCAATATGGCGTTTGAAGGGACGTACAACGGGCTCCGGTTCATTGCCGCGAATATGGCGCAGGCGGGGTCGGACTTTTTTGAGTCGCTGGACAATATCGCCAATTACGACTTTATGGTCAGCTTTTCCTTAAACAAACGCAGCAAATGGAATTTGTCGTTCCGCACGGTGAAAGACAATGTGGACGTATCGGCGATTGCGGCGGCGTTCGGCGGCGGCGGTCATAAAAAGGCTTCGGGAGCGTCGGGGCTGGATAAGCTGCCGGAATTTCTGACGCAGAATGTGCGCGAGTGGACGAAGTTTAACTAGGGAAAGTGTTGGAACCGACCGGCGGATGGCGGCAGGTTGTTTGGGAGGCCGGCAGCGGTGCCGTCTGACGGGCGACGGATGTACCGGGCTAAGAAAACCGATGCGGCAGGATTTGAAACAAGGGCATAGAAAAAGAGCGTTCGTGTGAACGCTCTTTTTTTGTATGATGCCTTCAGCTTTAGACAATGTCTTTGCCTTTGGCTAAATTAGCAATCATTTTGCAGACACCGCCGCCGACAATGTATATTGCGCAGCAGGCGAGGATAAACACGAGGCCGCACAATGCTCTTACCAAGGCAGGAGCGGTGCATCCGATATTGAATATGATGCAGAAGCTGAGGGCAGCTGCGCATATTAAAAAGATGCTCAGTGTTGAAAAGATCACAATTGTAACGATGTCTTCTCTTTTATCTGCTTTAGTTCTCATAATTTTTGATTTTTTTAACGAGGTTCGGCCCTGTTGCCTAATCCTTCGTGAAACAACGCCACAAGGACTGCCGTTTCAAAATTTAACATAATTAGGTTTTTATGCCGCATTATGAAAAACTTTCAGCATTCAGAACAGAGAGAGCCTCTAAACCAAAATTGTGAAAACCGTTTTCCAATAATACGACATAATATTTTTTTACGTTTCCATTATACTCTTTTTTTCAGGTTTTGGCAAGATGTTTTTATGTTGTGAATTCAGCTTGTTGGCGGTGAAAATTTTTATTTTTGCAAAAAAGTTTGAACTTTTTTAATCCAATTCCGTTATACCAGATGTAAGTTGTGATTTTTGCGAAAGAGATTTAACGATGGACAAGATTTCGGAACTTTTGGCGGAAGCCGGCCCCCTGTATCGCAAACGCCGCAAAGCGCGCCAGTTTGCGGCAGGGACGCTGTGTTCCCTGCTCTGCGGCGTCTGGTTCGGCGCGGCGGCGCTGCTGCCGGAGCGGGCGGCGGACGAAACGCAGCTGGAAGCGTATTATGCGGCGTTGTACGAAAGCGACGGTTACTTTACTTACGGTGTGGCGGCGGACGATATTTTGCCGCTCGACGGGTACGGCTTTTATGAGGTCAGCTGATGGAAAAGCTGAGCTGGCTTCATAAACGGCTGGTCAGAAGCGTGGTGAAAAAAATGCTGAACCGCGCCGACGAGGACGTTGAACAGGAAATCTACATCCGCCTGTGGCAGAAGTTTCCGACTTATCGCGAACAGGAGAAGCTTGGTGCCTGGATACGGGTGGTGGCGGAGAATTTTTGCAAAGATTATCTTAAGAGCAAAAGCCGAAAGCTTTTGGCGGCTTCGGTCGGGGAGGAAGAAAGCGGGCTGGCCGATATGGCAGCGGCAGACAATCCCGAACGGGCGTGGCTGCGCAAATGCCGGCAGCGGCTGATTCTTGAGGCGGTAGACGCATTGCCGGGGGATATGCGCCGGGCTGTGGTGCTGGTCGAATTTGACGGGCTGAGCTATGACGCGGCAGCAAAAAGGCTGGGCATCAATCCCGGAACGCTGAAGTCGCGGCTGCACAACGCCAAGCAAAAACTGCATGAAAAGCTGGCGTATCTTGAGCTTTGACAGATGTGCCGGACGGCCGGCGGCAACAGAAAGTGCAGCGGCGGCGGAAAAGGCGCAAACCCAAAACGTTTGTGCAGACGGCATGACGCGGGGGACAACGGACGGTTCGGGAGATTTCGAACGAGGATTAACAAGATAAGGAAAGGATTTTGACAATGGAAAAAGGAAGAAAGAATATGCTGATTGCTGCGGGAGCCGCTTTTGCCGGCGGCGTGGCGGTAACCCTGACGGTACTGGCGCTGGCATTTTGCCCGGCGAAACGCCATGGCATGTGGCACGGAGGCTGGCACCGCGATATGCCGCGGGCGGAGATGCGTCTGCCGACACGGCATCATCCGGAGGGGCGCTTTGACGGCGAACGCCATCGAGAATGGAAATATCGAGCAGACAGGGGGGACGCTCCGCGCCGCTTTGGGCATCCGGGCTTTCATCCCGAACGGGCGCTGAAGCACCGCTTTGCGGAAAAGCTGCAACTGACAGATGAGCAGAAAGCGCAAATCGAACAGTTTCGCAAAGAGGATATGGCGCAGATGGAGCCGCTGTTTAAACAAATGGACGACCTGCGCGCCAAAGCTGACAAGCTGCGCGAGGAAAACAAGGCGCGGTTTGAGAGCGTACTGACAGATGAGCAGAAAGAAATTCTTGCGGCGATGCATGAGCGGCGCGCACAGATACGGGAACGGCGCGCGGAGATGCGGGGACGCCGGGCTGAGATGAAGGAACGGCAGGCAGAAGTACGGGGACGCCGGGCTGAGATGAAGGAACGGCGTGTACCGGCGGACGGGCAGCGTGATGTTTACGGAAAAAAACAACTTGAAAAAACGCAGCCTGCAGGGGAGGAAACTGTTTCCGCCGAGTAGGCCGCAGGATGCTGCCGGATATCAAAAAAAGCCGCTGACTTTAGAGTCAGGGGCTTTTTTATGACTTTTTTTCGGTTAATACTAAAAAAATTTCTGCAAAAATGCAATGCGGGCTGTCAGTATCGGAAAATTTCAAATTTTTCACGGGCGGCAGCCTGTCTGGCGGCGCGTTGAAGTTTGTTTTCATGTTTTTTCCAAACTAAACGGACCGTAAAAACAACGGCGGAAAATGCAATTGCGCCATATTGCAGTATAACGGCGGCATTTTCCATAAAATTTCCATGTTCCATACTCTAATAATTTAAAGTGTTACCTAAAAATTCTTTTTACGATACGGCATATAACATGGCATATTTTTTTTGTCAATAGCTTTTTGGCAATTTTTTTGAAAGGGGAAAAAACCGTGTTGCGGATTAGGCGTTACTTTTTTGGGGGTGAGAGATGCCGTGTTGCTGATTAAACTTTACTTTTGATGATAAATATGGTATTTTCTTTTTATATTTGGCAAAAAGGGGGCGCTATGGGTAACAAAACGGCGGCATTTGCAACTTTGCTGACGCTCGGAGGGGCGGCGAATGGCGGCATGGCACAGGAAAGCATGGCGCAGGAAGGGCAGGCGCCAGCGTCTGAGAATAATCAGATTTTGGCAGAAACTCGCACGGATACCGACAGCAGTCCATTGCGCGAACAAACGGCGGATAGCGCTCTTGAGCCGCAGTGCTACTATAATTATATTGAGTTTGACCGTGATGGAAAATGCGGTGCAGGAAGTTGGGAGTGTTACCGAGTGGCCGGGGCGTCATATTCATTGTTTCCGCTGAAAGAGCGGGCGGTGATGGACAGCTTTTTAGACGAAGGAAAAGGCGGGGTGGTTGTCAACCAATATGTCATCTCTGATGAAAATGCATTTGCGATGGCAGCGGGCAACCGTGATTTTCAACAAGCTATGGCTCAATTTCAGGCAAAAGCAAACGGGGTAAACTCACAGATAAAAACACTTGATGATGTGAAAGCTTGTCTGGAGGAAGAGAAGAAGACAAGAAAAAGGGGAATTTTGCAAAAATGGGCGGATAGCTTGGGGCTTAGCGCCGCGATAGAAGCTAAAAATGCGGTGGCAGAAATTAATGCGTCTAACCGTTCTGACGCAGTTCTTGCTCATGAGGGGACGCACTGGCAGGACAATGATATTCTCTCAGGCATTCAAACGGGGAAGTTAATGGTGAAACCGGAACATCATTACGCGTTGAAAATGATCAGCGAAATGAAAGCCCGGATGGCGGAAGCCAAGGTTCAGGGAAAAGATGCAGCGCAGGGTTTGGCAACATTTGAGCAGGAGTGTCTAGACGAGTATCGGACGGAATTTACGCAAGATGCACGGGGAAGATTTGGAAATGCCGTCCGCCGGAGACAGCTGGCGTTGGCGATGGACAGCTTGGGAATGCAAAAAGTTGTTCAGCCAACGTATCCCGACGATGTGAAGTACGTGCCAAACAACGATGTGCAGGACGGGTGGGTACAGATGGCATTTTACAGTACGCCCGAGCAGAAATATTGCGTTTATTTCAGGCCAGACAGCGTGGCACAAAATGTTACGCAGTTTACGGATAAATTTGATAAAGTGCATTCCTTTAATGTGCTTCTTGACGAAAAAAAGGAGCCGATTAAAGATAAAAACGGGAATATGATTGCCGTTACGCCTGATTCATATACGCCGGTCGGAGATGCAGTGATTGCGCTGGAAGGCATGAAGCCGTCTTATGGCGATGAAACGATGAGAATTAATTATCGTCTGGCTATGCGAAAGATGCTTCAGCCTTTATCTTCTGAAGAAAGGCAACTGGTGGTCGACAAGCTTAACAGCAGCGCCTATCAGCCGGTACAAAATTTGGAGATACGGCAGAATCTTGCATCTGATGACATTACGTCTTTGCGAGAAGAGACATGGCTGGACGGAATGCCTAAAGAAGAATGCATGGCACGGGCGCTTGACGGCAGCGTGAAACGCATGGAGCGGGAGTATATGCAGCAAAGTGCCGATAAGGCTCAATCTTATGTGGCGGTCAGCCCGCAGGGGGAAGCAATTAAAAAGACGATGACCGCAGAGGCATTTTTGCAGAAAACGCAAGCAATGCGGCACGAACGTTAAACAGATAAAATGCCTGCGGCGAAAAGGGGAAATTCTCTTTTTAAATCTTTTTAAACGTCTTGAAACTATATTTCCGATAACAGGAAAGAAAAATTTTATCTGATTTAGGGGAGACAGGTTATGGCAAAAACAGTTATTCTGATGATGGACTCTTTCGGAATCGGCGGGGCAAAAGACGCAGCGGCGTTCGGCGATGCCGGCGCGAATACGTTTCTGCATATCGCGCAGAATTATCCAGAGTTTGGCGGAAACGGGCTTGCGCTGCCCAATCTGGAAACGCTGGGACTGGCGAATGCGGGCGAGCTGGCGTCCGGTGTCCGTGCTCCGCTGGTGTCGGGGCTGGCGAAAATGACGCTTGCCGGCAGGTGCAAATACGGCTGTATGGAAGAAATCAGCGCCGGCAAGGATACGATTTCCGGACACTGGGAAATGGCGGGCGTGCCGGTGCGGCAGGATTTCGGGCATTTTCCGCTCGAGTATCCGTCGTTTCCGGCAGAGATGGTTGCCCGCATCTGCGAGCGGGCGGGGATTCCTGGCATTCTCGGCAACAAGGCGGCGTCGGGCACGGTAATTATCCAGGAACTCGGCGAGGAACATCTGGCGAGCGGAAAGCCGATTTTTTACACTTCCGCCGACAGCAACCTGCAAATTGCGGCGCATGAGGAAAAGTTCGGGCTGGAACGGTTGTACAAATTGTGCGAGATTGCTTTTGAAGAGGTGAAACCCTACCGCATTGCGCGGGTGATTGCCCGGCCGTTTGCAGGAGAGAAGAACGGCGCTTTCGTGCGGACGAAAAACCGGCACGACTATGCGCTCAATCCGCCGGCACCGACGATTCTGGACAAGGCGAAAGCGGCGGGGCTGCAGGTTACGGCAATTGGCAAGATTTCCGACATCTACGCCGGGTCGGGCGTTACGCGCAAGGTTTTGGCGAGCGGGCTGGAAGAGCTGTGGGACAAGACGCTTGAAGAAGTGCAGAATCTGAACGGCGACGGCATTGTTTTTACCAACTTTGTCGATTTTGACATGATGTGGGGGCACCGGCGCGACGTCAAAGGCTATGCGGAAGGGCTGATGTATTTTGACCGCCGCCTGCCGGAGCTGGAACCGCTGCTCGGCGAAGACGATGTTGTGTTTATCACCGCCGACCACGGGTGCGACCCGACATATCCCGGCAGCGACCATACGCGCGAGTGCGTGCCGGTGCTGATGTTCGGGCGAAAGGTTCCGGCGCAGAATATCGGGCGGCGCAAGACTTATGCCGACATTGCGGAAACGATTGCGGCGAAGTTCGGGCTGGAGCCGTTCGGAATCGGTACGGCATTCTGATGCGGATGGGGGAGGAAATCGGACGCGGGAAGGAATCGGACGCGGGAGGAAATCGGATGCGGGAAGAAATCGGACGCGTGAGGAAATCGGAGACGGATGCCTGGCGGCAGCGGGGCGGTTTATTTCGGGCGCGAGGCTGGGGAAAAAGGCAAATAATACTTGGCGGGCGGAAAAGTTGTGTTATATTCGCCTATTATGAATTAAATTGATGCAATGTAAGGAGTATTCGTGTTAGCAGGATTAATCACGGCACTGGCTGCCGTTGTGTCGGATCAGGCATCCAAGGCGCTGGTGTTCGGCTTTTTGGCGGAAACGCAGCCGGTGGTGGCGGTAACGCCGTTTTTCAATCTGGTGTCGGCGTGGAATACGGGCGTCAGCTTTTCGATGTTTGACAATCTGGGCGGGGCAGGCGTGTATATCCTGTCGGCGTTTTCGCTTGTGGTTGTCGGTTTTCTGCTGTACTGGCTGAGCCGCGAAAAGACGCTGCTGATGCAGGTTTCGCTCGGCATGGTTATCGGCGGGGCAATCGGCAATGTTATTGACCGGGTACGCATCGGCGCGGTATTTGATTTTCTGGACGTGCATTTCGGTGGTTACCACTGGCCGGCATTCAATCTTGCCGACAGCTTTATCTGCATCGGCGCGGTATTGATTATCTGCGACGGCCTGCTGGTGCGCAAATGCGATAATACGACAACATCATCTAGCAAAGGATAGAAAAAATGAAAAAAGCATTTATTTTACTGGCGGCGGCGTTGTTTTTATCCGGCTGCGGCCTGACGAAAGAAGATTTGGGAATGGCGGCGTCCAAACCGGACGAAACGCAGGTAACACGGCGCAACCAGTTGGTTATTCCGCCGGATTTTGACGTTCGCCCGCAGCAGTAGGCGCGAAGCGGAGCCGGCGTACCGGGCGGGAACAGGGCCGGGGCGGCAGTCGGAACAGCGCATCGGGGAAATGCAGTAACGGAACGGCGTCCGGGACAGTGTTCCGGGCGGGGCAGATAGCGTCTTTGGCGGGGCAAAGCCCGAACAGCGGAGGAAAATTAATGCGAACGGGAAAAACGTTTTGGCGGCGAAACATCAGGGCGGCAGCATTCGGGCTGCTGTTGGGTTGTGCTTTATGCTGGCGGGCGGGAACGGCGGAAGCCAAGCTGATGAACCTGTCGCACTTTACGCTTGGCAACGGGCTGGAAGTGGCAGTGGTCGAGAACCATAAGGCGCCGATTGTTTTGCAGATGCTGTATTACAAGACGGGGTCGGTTAATGACCCGAAAGGCAAGGGCGGAATTGCGCACCTGTTGGAGCATATGATGTTTCGCGGCACGAAACGGCTGCCGGACCAGGCTTTTAACCGGCTGACGGAAGAACACGGTGCGGTAAGCAATGCCTATACGACCTATAACGAAACCGGCTATTATGAATTTTCGGACATTGCAAAACTGGAGCTGATGATGGCGATGGAAGCCGAAAGAATGTCCGGGCTGGAGATGGACGAGGCAGCTTTTGCCAAAGAGCGCGACGTGGTGCTGCAGGAACGGCGGCAGCGTTTTGAAACCAACCCGGTGCCATTGTTTTACGAAACCCTGAATAAAATTTTGTGGCAAGGCCATCCGCTGGCAAATCCGGTCAGCGGCAGCCCGGAGGAAATCAAAGCGCTGTCTGTGGCGGATGCGCGGGATTTTTACCGCCGTTATTATCGTCCGGACAATGCGCTGCTGGTGCTGGCAGGCGATATTGGTGCCAGAGAAGCGAGAGATTTGGCGCAGAAGTATTACGGCGGCATTGCACGGCCGGAGGGCAGCGTTCCGCAGCCTGAATTTGAAAAAGGGCGGGCGGCCGAGGCGGAAACGGCAATGAAACTGGCGGGAGTGGAACAGCCGCGCTATGCCGATTATATCCGGCTGGATGCGGGAGAGTTTTCCAAAACCGACATTCTGTCGCTGCAGCTGCTGGCGGAATATCTGGCAGGCGATGACACGGCGCCGTTGTATGAACGCCTGGTTTATCGCGGCAAAACGCTGCTGGGAATAGATGCGGACGTTTCGTATGACGACAAGCTGGGCGGCACGTTTGCCTTTTATGCGACGCCGGCGCCGGAGTGGCTGGAGCGGGCAGTCCTGGACGGCTCGGGTGCGCTTCGGGCAGTGAAAGAAGAAATCGGCAGAGCTACGGAAAAAGCTTTGGCAGGGCTGACGGAGGAAAAACTTGACAAGATTAAAAACCGTACGCTGGCGGATACGGTATATTTGCAGGAGAATCCGCAGACGGCGGCGGCTTTTGCCGGCGGAATGCTGACGGCGGGATATTCTCCCGACGAGATTATGAATTTTGATGCGGCGGTGCAGGCGGCAACGGTTTCCGACATTCGGGCGGCATGGGCAAAGGTTCAGGCTTCCCGGGCGCGGGCGACGGGCTGGCTGGAAGGGAAAAACGCCGGCAAAGATGCTGATTTTTCGGGCGCTGATGCAGAGGCGGCAGAAAGGGAGAACGCAGGCAAAAGAGGGAGCTTGTAGGATAATGGAACATAACGGAAAACAGGACAGCGGAAAGGAACGCTTTTTTATGCCGGCCAGGGGAGAAAATGTGTCGGCTGAGGGTGAAACTGTGCCGCTTGGGAGTGAAGCTGTGAAGGTTAAGGGAGAAACTGTGTTGCCCGGGGGAGAAAATGTGCCGGTCAAAGGTGAGACTGTGACGGCTGAGGGGGCAGAGGCGGCTACGGGTGCCGGACGGAAACAGTTCTGTATGCGGCGCTGGGCAAAAATGCGTTTTGGCGGACAGCGCGGGGCTTGGAAACGCTTTGGGGCGTTGGGCGGGGCGCTGATAATTATTGCGGCGGCCGGGGCGGCAGTTTATACGGCCGGTTATACGGATTGGAACGAGCCGGCGCTGAACGCGGAGAAAATTCTGGCACAGTCCAAACTCGGCGGGCGGACGTTCAAAGGCGAAGTGCAGGAAGTCAGCGCGCTGGGCGGCAAGGTGCGGGCGTATCTGATGGAGGAGCACAGCGTGCCGCTGGCGGCGGTATCGTTCGGGTTTGCAAAAGCCGGGCGCGCCTATGAGCCTAAACCGGGGGCGGCGCTGCTTGCAGAAAGCGTATTGTCAGACGGGGCGGGGCGGTTTGACCGCCGTGAACTGCGCGAGCTGATGAAAGAGAAAGGCATTAAGCTCAGCGTTACGGCGACGGCTGACCGGCTGGAGTTTTCGCTCAGCTTTGTCAAACAGTTTGAAAAGGAAGCGCTGGAAGTTCTGCGTGCGGTGATGTATGAGCCGCATTTGAAGCGGGAAGACATCGAACTGGCGCGGCGGCAGCTGGCCGTGCTGCGGCAGCAGCGGCGGGAGAATCCGCAGCAGCAGCTCGGCGAACTGGTCAGGACGGAATTTTACGGTTCCCATCCGTACGGGCGGGAGGATATTCCCGACGAAAAAGCGCTGGCGGCGGTTACGGCCGAAGACATCAGAGCGTATCTGCGTTCCTTTATGGGCAAAGACAATCTGGCGGCAGGAATTTCCGGCGATATGGACAAGGCGGAAGCCGAGGCCTTTCTGGCGCAGGCGTTCGGCGGGCTGACGGATAAGGCGGCGGGGGCGGCGCTGCCAGCGTTTGCGCCGGATTTCCGGCAGGAAGCCGCGGTGCGTGAATCGGACGTTTCGGCGCAGAGTTTTGTTTTGGCACTGGCACCGGGCGTGGCGCGGCTGGATAAGGATTTTTATCCGCTGTACGTTGCCAACCATATTTTCGGCGGGGCGGGACTGTCGTCGCGCCTGAGCCGGGCCGTGCGTGAGAAAGAGGGGCTGACTTACGGAATTTACAGCTATTTTTCCAACAGCGATGCCGGCGATTTGTGGCAGGTGTATTTTTCGGCAACGCCGGAGAATACCTCCCGGATTATGACATTGACGGCGGAGGAATATGGGGCTTTTTACCGGGACGGCGTTGGCGATGAGGAAGTCGAGCTGGCCAAAAAGAGCCTGATGTCGTCGTTTAACCTGCGGTTTGCGAGCCTGTTGGATATTGCAGACATGCTGGAACAGATGCAGGTGCAGGCGCTGGGCGCGGATTTTCTGAAAACGCGGCAGGCGCAGGTGGCGGCGGTTACGGCCGAGGCTGTCAACGATGCAGTGCGGCGGCGGATGCCGAAAAGCTTTGCGGCAGGGGCCGGCATGCGCGTGTTTGAAGTCAGCGGCACACTGGGAAAATAAAGCGGAAGCCGACATGCGCGTGTTTGAAGTCAGCGGCACACTGGGAAAATAAAACGGAAGCCGACATACGCGTGTTTGAAGTCAGCGGGGCGCTGAAGGAGTGAACGCCCGTGAACGGTTGATTTTGCTCCAGACGTTTTATTTTCGTTTTTCATTTTGCTTTCTAACGATTTTTTAACCATCCTGTGGCATTAATATCTTTAATACATAAGGCAAATTGCGAGGTGTAAAAGGTAAATGAACACGTTGAACGATATTTTGGAAAAAGTAAAAAAATCCGGTTTGATGATTGTTTTGGGCGTGTTTTCTTTTTATTTTGCGATTAATGCCATTAAAGGCGACCGGGGCTTTTTCAAGTACCTTTATCTGAAAGGGAAGGTTGAGGCGGCTCAGGCGGAGCGCGAACGCTATGCGGCGATAAAAAAAGATTTGGAACATAAGGTCGCAATGCTTTCGGAGCGGTCGCTCGATTTGGATTATCTGGAGGAACGGGCGCGCATTGTTTTGAATATGGTGAGCGACGGTGAATACGTCATTTTAGATAAAGATATTGATAAGAAGTAAAAAGAAATTGCCATTTAAAAAAATAATTGCTATAACTAGCGCCGAATACCGGAAAAATACGGGCGTTTGTGCCGTCCGTCCTGCCGGGAGAGGATTAACAGCAACGGGTTTTGCAATTGAGATACAAGAGACGACCGAGGAGACCGAAACCGCTTAATTACCAGCCGACGGAAAGCAGAGCCTTCTTTTCCGAAAAGGAATTTATTATCCGTTCCAACGGGCGGATGAAGGTGTTTAAAATTTCGCCGCGCCTGCAGTGGACGGTGTTTGCCGTTTTGGTCGGGCTGGGCGTCTGGATGGCGCATTCGTACCAGATGTACAGCGTTTCCGACCGGATTATTTCCTACCAGGAGCGCAAACTCGGCGAGACGCGCAGCGCATATGTCGATCTGATGAGCGACTTTGTTACGGTGCATAAAAATATTTCCGCATTGGTGGAGAATTTTGGCAAGGGTGCCGAAAAAAAGCCTGAAAACGTTGACGAATATCTGAAGCGGGCGGAAGTCATTGAAGAGAAAATCCGCCAGATTACGGCGCAGGAAGACTGGATTAACGAAAAAGACCTGAGCAAGAAAAGCGCGCTTAAAGACGCTTTGATTCACCGCGACGTGGCGATTGAAGAGAAAAAGCTGCTGGAGCAGAAAGTTGCGCATCTGGAGGAAATGGTCAGTTCGCTGCAGGCGTTTGAAATGGACATTTTGAAAAAAGTCGAGAGCATTTCCAACAAGGACATTGACAAAATAAAGACAACGATTTCGTCGGTCAACGGCGAGCTGAAAAAGCGCGGCAAATACTTTAATCCGCTGGCGAATTCCAAGAAAAACAGCAAGGGCGGGGTGTATATTCCCGACAATCCGGCTCTGGGGCAGAACGAGGAGCTGATGCAGCAGGTTACAAAAACGTTTACCGCGATTGACGACAGTTCCTATTACCGCGAGGCGATGAAACATGTTCCGGTCGGGAAACCGGTGTGGACATACTGGTTGTCTTCGCCGTTCGGTAAACGCTCCGATCCGTTCAATGCCAAAAGCGCGGCGCACAAAGGCGTTGATCTGGCATCGAACAAAGGCAACAAAATTAAAACGATGGCCGCCGGGAAAGTAACCCGCGCCGGGAATGCGACGGGATACGGCAAACTGGTGGAAATCGACCATGGCAATGGTTTTAAAACCAAATACGGGCATATGAACAAGATTTATGTGCAGCGCGGGGAAGAAGTCGCGATGGGGCAGGCTATCGGCGAAGTCGGGAATACCGGAAGGTCGACAGGGCCGCACCTGCATTATGAGGTTTTGTATGACGGCGTGCACATGGATCCGATGGCGTTTATCAAGGCGAAATGACGATGCCGGGAAGTGGAATTGCCAAAGCGCGGCTTTGTCCGGGGCTGCATCCGGGCGTAATTTTATTTGGACTGGGAGGCTGATACAATGAGAAAATTCAGACGCGTGCTGTTTTTGAAGCTGGCGAGGATGATGCGGGGCGAGAAGAATATCGTGCCGTGCATTATCAGCGCGGGAACGCGTATTGTCGGCAATATTACCGACGGAGATGTTATCCATATTGACGGAAGGCTGGACGGCGATGTTTCCTGCCGCGAACTGGTTATCGGCAGCACCGGGGCGGTTACCGGAAAAATTCAGGCGAAAAGTCTGGAACTTTACGGCGAACTGAACGGCTCGCTGGCAGTGGAAAACCTGTTTATCGCCGGTACGGCACGGTTTATCGGCGACTCGGTATATAAGACGATTGCGATTGAACCGGGCGCAGTGCTGGAAGGAAAATGCGCGGTTTCCAAAGGAAATGCAGCGGCGGTTGCGGATAAGGAAGCCGGTGCCGGCAAGGAGCAGTAGGCAGGCGGGAAAACGGGAGCGTGTTCCGAAGGCAGCGTGCGGATGGCCGACGGGGAGACGGAAACAGGTGTTGGCAACGAGCAGGCGGCCAGCGGGGAGGCGGAAACAGGTGTCGGCAACGGGCAGGCGGCTGATGGAAGGCCGGGAAACGCCGGGTTGAAATTCCGAGGGGCTGCCGGCTTAGAGATGCCGGGAAGAAAGAGCATATTGCGGCCAAAGACAGGGAATAGAGTTCAGACCATAAAAAAACAGCCGGAGAAAAATCGGCTGTTTTTTTATAATCAGAACTGTAAGAACCGGGTGTTAAACCGTGTACGGCAGAGCTTTCCGGTTATGAGCGGCACTTTTGCGGGCAATATGGTTCAGCAACGGCCAGCAAATTATCACAATAGGACAAATTATCACAATAGGACAAATTGTTACAATCGGACAAATTGTTACAATCGGACAAATTAGTGCAGGCGCGCCGGTTCCGGAGCAGAAAGCATCTAAGGATTCAAGTTTGTTATCTCCAGTATGTAAAACATTATCCCGAGGAGGATGACAATGCAGGTCAGCTCCGGTTCGCGGTATTGGCCGGCACATATTGCAGCTGCGGCGATAACGGCAAGGCTGCAAGTCAGGTCGGTGATAAAAAAATATCCCGTAAAACCGGTTCTGACGCGGGCGTTGATTTTCCAAGCGGCAAAAAATTTTCCGGCAAACAGCAGCGGTATAAACAACATCATGCGCAGGGCTTTTTCTGTCCACAGGCTGAAAGCTGCGAGGAACAGCACAATACAGACGGCGGTGAGGGCTGACAGAGCTATTTCTTTACGGTTCAGCCGATACCAATGCTTAAATTTTTGTGTCATAATGATAGAAATTGGTGAATAATAAGACATATGGTTAACTTAATTGCACTAAATTTAGCCAGGGCAGAGATAAAAGTCAACTGTTTTGTGGCCTTTTCGAGATTTGAACGGGGGAACGGTTTGTCCGGCCGGTTTGGTATGGCAAGAGGCTGCCGGTTAAGCGGGAGGGCAGCCCTTATGCCGTACGGTCAGGCACGATGAGAGGCTGTCGGTTAAGCGGGAGGGCAGCCCTTATGCCGTACGGTCAGGCACGATGGTACGGGTGTCCGCCGATGATGGTTTCGATACGGTATATCTGTTCGGCGAGGACGGCGCGCATCAAAATGTGCGGGAGTGTCAGCCTGCCGAACGAAAGAAGCAGATCGGCCTTTTGGCGCGTGGAATCCAGGTGCCCGTCGGCGCCGCCTATCAAAAAGCATATTTCCGAGCAGCCGGAAAGCATCCAGTTTTCAACAATGCCGGCGAGTTCCGGACTGGATATGTTTTTGCCGCGTTCGTCAAGGACGACGACTTTGGCGCCGGGAGCTATGCAGGATTGGAGAAAACGCGCTTCGTCCTGTTGCGAGGCGTTGTCTTTTTCGCGGATGTTTAAAGTCCACTTCATCCGTTCGGCATACCGGGCGATGATTTCTCCTTCCGGGGAGCCTGCTTTGCATTTGCCGATGACGCCCAGAGTGATTTTCATGGCTGTTTCTCCTTTGTTGAAGCGGCAGGGGAAACAGATGCGGAAATGTTGCCGTTTTGGGGTGTGGACGCGGTTGTCGTTGCAGGTATGGCAGACAAGGCGGCCGTTTCCGCGGCGGCGCGTCCCGAAGCCAGCGCCTGGACGACCGTGCCGCAGTTTCCGGTCATATCGCCGGCGACGGTGGTGTTTGGCGGCAGTTTGTCGGCGGGGAAAAACGAACCCAGCGCCATAATGATGCGGTCGTAGCCTTCCAGCGTGCATTCGGTGCCGTTGCAGGCAACCGCACGTCCCCGGCTGTCGATTTGGTTGCTGACGGCAGTCAGGCGGCAGGCGTTTCCGACGGGGCATATTGCGGCGATGGAAGTCAGGGCGCGGACGATGACGCCTTTTTGTTCCAGTTCGAGGTGGTCGCGCGCCATTATCCGCATATCTTCCCGGCGGCGGCGCACAAACATTTCTACCGTTTCGCAGCCGTATTCCCTGAGGGTCAGGGCACAATCAAGGGCAACTTCCCCGCCGCCGACAACCGCAGCTTTGTTGCAGAGATAGCGGGAAGGGGAGGTGAGGTATTCAGCATAAGGGAGGCACAGTTCTTCGCCTTTAATGCCCAATGTGCGGGGCAGGGGTTCTCCCAGTGCCGCGACGACAGCGTCATATCGGGCGGACAGGGCGGAAAAGTCCGTTATTTCCGTATTCAGGCGGACGGTAACGCGCGGGTTTTCAACCAGGCGGGCAATTTCTGTTTCCAGAACCGTACGGGGAAGGCGGCGTTCGGGGATTAACCGGGCTGCGCCGCCCAGAACCGCGCTCTTTTCATAGAGGTCGACTTGCCAGCCGCGCAGCAGAAATTCATACAAGGCGCCAAGCCCGGCCGGGCCGCCGCCGATGACGGCGGCTCTGTACGGAACGCCGGCGGCAGTATGTGCTGTCGGCGGCAATTCCAACGCCGGCAGTCCGCCTTTTTGCATAACGGCGGCTTGCAGGCAGGGGATTTCTATCGGCGTGTCAATACGTCCGCGGATACAGGCTTTTTGGCAGAAACGGTCGGGGCAGACAAGGCCGCAGGTCTGCGGCAGCGGGTTGCGCGCAGCAATGGCTGCTGCTGCGGCGGCGAAATCTCCGGTTTTGGCAGCGGCAATAAAATCGTGCGGCGATACGCCCAGCGGGCAGGCTTTTTCGCACGGTTTGGCACGGCAGCCGAGGCAGCGGTTGAACTCGCGGGACAGTTTTGCGGCAGAATCCGGGCATTCGTTTCCGGGGTGTCTGGTATCATCAGCGTTCATGGCAGTTCCTGTAGTCATTATCGCGGCGGCCGGACAGGGAAAGCGCAGGCCGCGTCTGCTGCCGTTCCCGGTTTTCAGGAGGGGAATTCCGATATTTTTATGGACGGATTCCGATATTTTACCGTCAAATTATAACAGAAGCCGGGGCGGCGGGCAAGCCAAAAAAAAGGTTGTGGATAATAGGTGTATTCCGGCGGTTGCAAGCCGGATAAAGGCTACGGGGACGGAGAAACGGCATCAGGCTGAACAAAAGTTGCGGGCGCAGAGGCAGCGGTACTGCTGGACGGAAGAGAGGCACCGGACGGAAGCGCTGCCGGGCTTTAACCCGGCAATCGTTTTGCGGCTTCGGCGGCGGACAAGGACAAACAGTAAGAGGGCGGTATTTTTTATACCGCTCTTTTTTTGTGGGTTAAACAAAAATATATTTACATTGCGGCGACGGCATGTTAGATATAAGCGCATGCGCAGCGGTGCGGCGGCACGGCCGGGGAAAGGGCTGTTATACGGCCGGAGTGCCGGCAGATGCAGCGGTTCGGCAGAGCCGGTATGCGAGCCGTCATGCTGCCGATGTGCGTGGAAAAAATAAGGAGTAAGATTGAGTACCAAAAGCCGGAAATTGCGTTTTTTCTCCCTGTTTTGGGATTATGCCAGCGCGCTGTCGCTTATTGCGCTGCTGGTTTTGTTGTGGCATTTGGGCAAGGGGCCGGTGAAAGTGAATTTTCTGCGGCCGTATATCATTCAGGCGCTGACGAACGAAACGGCCGATTATGATTTAAGCGTGGGGTCGGTTAATCTGGAGCTGGTTCATTCGGTGCAGCCGGTCAAGATTATCGCCAAAGACGTGCAGTTTAAGGATAAGGAAGGCGAATATCTGGTTGAGGCTCCGCGTTTGTCGCTGTCGTTTTCGGCGCGGGCGCTGCTGAAAGGGATGCTGGCGCCGAGTTCAATCACGATTGAGCGGCCGCGGGTGCAGATTACGGCTTCGTACGGGCTGAAAGGCGGCGAAGACGAAACAGATGCGGCAAACGCGGATACGGCAGGAACGGACGAGAACGGTGCGGCCGGAGCCGGCGAAGCGGGAGCGGGCGGAAAAGCGGTAATGCGCGACGGGAAAGCGGTAATGCGCGGCGGAAAAGCGCTGGCGGCTGATACCGGCGAAAAAAAAGGGGGAAAGAAAATCGGAGACGCGGGCGGAAAGGCGGGAGGCAGAATAAGAACCGGCCGGGACGGGAAACCGCTGTCGCCCGAGGCGCTGCAGGAACGGCGCGAGCGGCGGCGGGCGGCGCGCACCCTCAAGAAGCTGGAATTCTACTTTACCCAGTTTGAAGATTTTATGGAGCGGTTCAATTCTCCAGAGCGGCTGTATCTGGAAAGTTTTATCAACAACATCAGCGTTACCGATGCGACGCTGGATATGACGGAAGCGGAAACGGGGCAGCAGTTTACGTTTACGGACATGGACTTTGCGTTTGAGCGCGGCATTGCCGATATCATTATCCGGGCGGACAGCGCGGTCAGGTTTGAAAACCGCACGTCGGCGCTTGATATGACACTGAAATACCGGCTGCTGAACGACGAAGTGCGCTATACGCTCAATTTCTCCGATTTGGTGATTACGGATTTGTACGATATCCTGATGCCGGAAAAAGGCGATATCCGCATGGTGGACATTCCGGTCAACGGCCGGCTTTCGGCGTTGATAGACTTCGGGAAAGTCCTGAAAGACAAAAGGCATTTTGCCGACAACCCCGGCGACTATATCAAAGACGTCAGCTTTGCGATTGAAGGCGGACGCGGCAAAATCGGCTTCGGCGACAGCGAAGACTTTGACTATGACGTATCGTCTTTTAACCTGGAAGGGCAGCTGCACGGCGGACTGGACAAGGTCAAAATCGAAAACGCGGCGTTTGACTTTGACGGTAAGAAGGCGGAGCTGAGTTTGTCGGCGTCAGGGTTCAAGGATTATTTCTTCAAAGGGAACCTGGAGAATTTCAAAGTCAATTTCCGGGCGAAAGTCGGGGCGTTTGAGATGGACGAACTGTCGCTCCTTTGGCCGCGCTACCTCGGCGAAAAAGCGTGGGCGTGGTGCAAGGAAAGCCTGTACGGCGGGAGCATTGCCAACGGCGACTTTTCGTTCGACTTCGGCTGGGATAAAAAAGCGGCGCATTTCGGGCTGCTGAAGCTTGCGGGCAAAGCGGAGTTTGCGGACGCGAACCTGCACTATCTGGAAGGGATGCCGGTTATCCGCAACGTGTACGGAACCGCGTTGTTTGAACAGGACAAAATTGACATCAAGGTGGACAAGGGCGTTTCCGACGGGGTGATTTTGACCGGGGGCAGCGTGCTGCTGTATGATTTGGACAAGTATGACAACTTTATCAAAATAGATTTGACCGGAAATTCGACGATTACCGACGCGCTGAAGCTGATTGACCACGAGCCGCTCGGCTTTACCAAAGAAATGGGCGTTAATCCGGAGCTGGTGGCAGGCGACGTCGACATTGATCTGAAACTTGACTTTGAGCTGAAAACCAACCTGAAGCCGGAAGAAATCAAAGTGGAAGTCAACGGCAACCTGAAACAGGTGGAATATCTGGGACTGGAGGACGGCAAGACGTTTGTTGCAGACGAGCTGCATTTGGTTGTGACGGAAAAAGGGTTTGACCTTGAGGGCGTGGCGAAATATCAGGGGGTGCCGCTTAAGCTGGCGCTCAAGGAGAATTTTCACGAAAAGAGCCACAAGAGCCGCATTACCGCCGACGTACGGATTAACGACCAGGTATTGAAAACGCTCGGCATTGAGAGCGAGATTCTGGCGGCACCGTATTTTACCGGCAGTTCGGATGTCAAGGCAGTGCTTACGTTTTTGAATGACGGCCGGATTGAGCTGGCGGTGGACGGGTCGCTGAAAGATACGGCGATTGACTATGCGTTTCTGGGCTTTGCCAAAGAAAAGGGATTCCCGTGCCGCGCCAAGGCGACGATGCTGATTAAGGACGGAAAGTTGCAGGAAGTAACGCATTTTCAGCTGATTAAGGCACTGTTTTCGGCTACGGGCAAGATGGCGGCGGACAGCGAGGGACGGCTGAAAACGATTGACGTTACCCAGATTAAGGCGCCCAAAGCTTTTGCCAAGGCGCGGGTCGATTTCAACTACAAGCCGAAACTGGCGCTGAAGGTTACGGTATCGGGCGACTCATACGACCTGACGGACTTTTTTGACAAGAAAAAGAAAGACAGCGCGGCGGAGAAAAAGCAGAAGAAAAAAAGCCTGAAAGACCCGCTGGCGGACATTATGGATACCGATATCGTCATCGGCGTAAACAAGCTTTGGACCAACGACAAGGTGCCGGTAACCAATTTTGCGGGCAGGGCGGAACTGCGCCACGGCATCGGGCTGCACCGCATGAATCTGGTCGGCAACTACGGGGCGAGCCGCGACGTCAAGATGAAGCTTGATTTTGAGCCGCGCGGCGACGAATATATGCTGACCGTCGACTCCAACAATGCGGGAAGCACGCTCAAGGTGCTGCGTTTGTATGAAAACATGAAAGGCGGAAATCTGCGCATTGAGGCGCGGCGTGACAAATACAGAAATTTCAGAGGGCATGCGCGGATGCGCGATTTTGCATTGGTCAACACGCCGGTGTTTGCCAAGATTCTGAGCGTGGCATCGCTGACGGGAATCGTGGATATGCTGACCGGCGAGGGGCTGACGTTTACGCACCTGAACGCGCCGTTTACCTATACGTTTTCAACCAAGAATCTGGAAACGACGGATGCCAGAATGTTCGGTTCGGTTTTGGGGGTAACGATGAGCGGACGCTATAACCTCGTGGACGAGGACATTGAAGCGAAAGGTATGGTTATTCCGGCATACGGGCTGAATACGTTTATCGGCAACATTCCGCTGGTCGGCAAGGTCTTGGCCGGACGCGACGGTACGGTATTTGCGACGAATTACAGCGTGTCGGGCAGTATGGCGCAGCCGAAGGTTTCGATTAATCCGCTGTCGACGCTGGCACCGAATTCGCTCAAGGAGCTGTTTTCGTCGGGAGACTGACGGGCGGCAGCGCCGCGGGCAACGAGGGGCGGTACGGAAAGAGAGCGGCGGCACGGGGAAAACGCAACAGGCGGCAATAGCCTTGCCACGAGGTGAAAACGCCACGGAAGGAGGGCGGCGCCACAGGGGTGAAAATGCCACGGGCAACGAGAGGTGCGCTATATCGCGGGGACGGGTGCCGTTTAAAGGGATAACGAGGAGGATATAAACAATGACTGGCAAAATAGGAATTGACTTTCACGGGGTGATTTCGGCGGCGCCGGGGCTTTTTGCCAAGTTCTGTCATGAAATCCGCAAGCGGGGCGTTAAGGTTTACGTTATCAGCGGCGGGCCGAAGAAAGACGTGGTCAAATATCTTGACGAAAACCGGATTGAATATGATACGGTGTGGGCTATTTTGGACTTTTATGAGCAACAGGGCAAAGCGGAGCTTTTTTCCGACGGGAGCTTTAAGGTTGATACAACGCTGTGGAACAAGGCTAAGGCCGAATACTGCGCGGCGGAAGACATCCGTTTTCATATTGACGATTCAAGCGTTTACGGGCGTTATTTCGTAACGCCGTATTGCAAATACGACATCGGCGGCGGTGTTTGCGAATGGAACGGCGTCAAGGTCGATTTTAATGATGCGGGGCGGGCGGCCAAAGAGGTGGCCGACTATATCGTGCGCGGCGGACATTAAGCAAAAAATACTGCAATGTCGGCAAGACGTTACCTGGGAAATCAGGATAAACATTGTGTTGCTGTTATACAGGAAAAGCGATAATATTGCGTTGTGATATATGGGAAAGCGGGTAAACGCAGCGTTGCTGTTATACGGGAAAAGCGATAATATTGCGTTGTGATATATGGGAAAGCGGGTAAACGCAGCGTTATAGCTGTACAGAAAAAGATAACTTTGTGGCGATTATGTGGGGAAAAAGGAGTAGGTGGTGGACCGTAGAGGTAACGCTCCTCTGCTACATCCATGTCAAGGATGCGTTCTACTTTTAAACTAACGGTCCGAACCTGTAGAAGTTTATCAAAACAAAAAGCTTTTTAACATAGAAATTTTAGATTGCAAGCGTTTTTTGCGATTTTTTTTAAAATTATTGAAAAGTTAACTTTTAGTGTGTATAACTCTAGCATAAATCGGTTGAAATATTAAGACAATAAAGAGAAAAAATGAGCGAAAACATAGATTTCCGGGTCGATTACAACAAATTTAAGGTGATGGACGAATTTAACACGGACGAGTTGAAGTATCCGCTTATCCTGTCCATTCCGCATTGCGGCACCGTTTTTCCGGAGGAATTTCTGCGCGCGGTCAGGCATGACGTGATGACGCTGCGCAAAAACGAGGACATTCTGGTTTACGACCTTCTGGAGCCGGCAATACGCGACGGGGGAATCGCCGCGATTAAGCTTAACGTCAGCCGCAGCTTTATTGACGTGAACCGTGCCAAGGTGGAACTGGATCCGAATATGTTTTTCGACTATCCGCGCGAGGATATCGGCCTCAACCAGCAGCGTTCGCGTTACGGGCTGGGGATTATCCATAAGGTTACGGCAGACAGCCGGCCGATATATGCGGGGCGAATCTCGTACAAGGAAGCCGAAGAGCGGATTAAAAACGTATATGACGTTTACCACGGGCGACTGAAGGAGCTGATTGCGCGCACGATTGACAAGTTCGGCTTCTGTCTGGTGCTGGACTGCCATTCGATGCCGTCCAAAATCTGTTCCATCATTTCGGAAAGCCCGCGCATCGACTACTGCCTCGGCAACCTGTTTGAACAGAGCTGCCCGAACAAAATAAGCTTTTTTGTGGAAAATGAACTGGCAAAACGCGAGTATTACGTTGCCAAGAACCGCCCGTATTCCGGGGCTTATATCACTTTTAACTACTGCGAGCCGCGCAAGCAGGCGCATACCCTGCAGCTTGAAATCAACCGGGTGATTTATGCAGATGAAAATACGTTGGAAAAAAACAGCGACTTTCAGCGGGTTAGCTATGATTTGAGCAAGGTTGTCACGAACCTTGCGAATTTTTTGCTGGATTTTTAAAAAATATATGGTATAGATGCTCCTTGTATTTTGCCGGTGAATGATTATTTTTTTCCGGCGTTTTGTTAATTTACCCGCGTTTAAGGACTTTTCCTTCGGGAACTGACCGGGCCGAAAGTTTAAAGACAGGGACGCCCTTTGCCTTAGAGCGGTATTCAGGATAATAACATCGTGCTAAAAAGCATCTTATTCCTGTTGGTTTTGATCAGTTTCATTACCACACCTACCAGAGCTTATGAAGCATACAGCATTTCAAGCCTTAATTTGACAGAAGAACAAGAAGCCGCCGAGGCGGCAGCTGCGGAACCCGAAGTTTATGAATTGTGCGAGATTGCCGCAGACAAGGCCGAAAAAGAATACAACATCAAAACAAATCTTTTGCAGACCATAGCGTCGGTTGAAAGCGGGCGCTGGAACGCCAAAGCCGGGCGTCGCGTTGCATGGCCGTGGACGGTACATGCCAACGGCAAAGGGCGCTATTACAAAACCAAAGCAGAGGCGGTTGCCGCCGTGCAGGCGTTGCAAGACCGCGGCATCAGAAACATTGACGTCGGCTGCATGCAGGTTAATTTAAAATATCACGGAAAGGCATTCAGCAGTTTGGACGAGGCATTTGAGCCGGAAAAGAACGCGGCTTACAGCGCACAGTTTTTGCGTCAGCTCTATAAGCGCAATAAGCAAGACTGGACCAAGACCGCCATGCATTACCATTCGCGCAACCTGCGCCAGGGGACGAACTACAAGAACCGTCTGGAAAAGCATTATGCCGAGTATGTCCGCGAGGACGGCGAGGGCGCGAAACTGTTTTAGCGCAGCGAAGCCGCAAAGCTGTTTCAGGACGGCGCGTTTGGGCGAAAATTTCAAGGGCGGACATCAAAATGCGCAGCTGTTTCGATGTTGTGTCTGATTAAAGAGCCTCCGGCAACGGGGGCTTTTTTGCGGCGATATGCTTTCTGCCGGACGGGTGATGAGGATGCCGGGGAGAAAATTCCGGGGCGCAGCGGGCTTCGGCGGGCGGCAGCGAGGGAGCTACAGCATGCAGCGGGGAGAAAATTCCGGGGCGCAGCGGGCTTCGGCGGGCGGCAGCTGGAGAGCATAAATTTCACAGCGGGTAAGGTGGAAATTTTGCTTGCAATTATTAAATTTAGCGCTTAAGTTTTACGGGATTGTTAAGAGTTTAGAGATGATTATGGAAAATATTGAAGAGAAAAACAAGGACGAATCGCTGGGGGAAACCTTTAAGACGGTTATTTATGCGATTGTCATCGCCGGGCTTATCCGCACTTTTTTGTTTGAGCCGTTTAAAATCCCGTCGGGGTCAATGTATCCGACGCTGGAAATCGGCGATTTTTTGTTTGTTTCCAAATATACTTACGGCTATTCGCGCCATTCTTTTCCTTTCAGCCGCCCCGCGTTTGAGGGACGGGTGTGGGAAGATTTGCCGGAACGCGGCGATGTGGTGGTATTCAAATATCCCGGCGACAACAAGACCGATTTTATCAAGCGGGTTATAGGGCTGCCGGGGGATACGGTACAGATGAAAGGCGGGCGTCTTTTTATCAACGGCAAGATGGTTGAGCGCGAAGAGGTTGGCAAATATACGATTGACGAATATACGGTCATTCCGACGACGTATACCGAGTATACCGAGACGCTGCCGAACGGCAAAAAGCACCGGATACTGGAGCTTTCCGACGACAAGAGCGTGGACGATACGATTGAGTTTAAGGTGCCGGAACGACATTACTTCATGATGGGGGACAATCGCGACAACTCCAATGATTCGCGCAAGGATGTCGGGTTTGTGCCGTTTGAGAATATTGAGGGCAAAGCGCGGTTTTTATTTTATTCGCATGACGACAGCGTGGTCTGGTATAATCCGATAAGCTGGATTGCTGCTATTCGCTGGGGGCGGCTGTTTAACACGATAAAGTAGGAAGCCCGGAACCGAGGGGCATATCCGAGCGGTGCGGTCTGTCCGAGCGGTGCGGCATATCTGTATGAAACGCATAAAAAAACAGTGCCCGGAAGGCACTGTTTTTTTGAGGGGGAGAGTTTGTGCATCATCTTAGATTTAATGCACAGGCTCTAATTTCTTTTTGTATACGCAATTTGTTTTGCCAGCGTTTGAAGAAGTTTCCTTCTCCGGCGGCTTTGGTTGCGGCAAAAAAGTTTTCCCAATCCAGTTTTTCCGCTTTTTCCTGCTCGGCAAACCAGGCGATGTGTTTGCGCCATTGGTTTGGCTGAGCGTAGTGGCGGAAAATGGTTTCCTCGTCGGCATACTTTTCTGCCCATTGCCTGGCAAGGGTGTAAAGCAGTTTGCCGTTCGGAGCGTAGGCCACGGTACCCAGCATATAGCCTTCCTGTTCTTCGCCATCTTCGTTCAGGTAATGTACCAGGCCGAAAGCGATTGCCAGAGCATGGCTGCGGGTTTTGGCGTGTTCAAGGCAGACAGGCAGAGCATTGACGATGAAGTCTTCGCATTCTTTGCCCATCAGCCCGGGTTCGCCGCCCAGGTATCCGTTTTGCGAACCGTACGTGCGGTAAGCTTGGGGCAGAGCCTCAAAGGTGGGCGTCGGGTCGTCAGGATGAAGCACGGCGCCGTCAGAAATGCGCTGCATGGCGATTTCCAACATAATGTTACCGAGATGTTCGTCCTTACGACAGACGTCTTGAGTGAATTCCGCCATAAACTTCATAAAAGCATTACCGATGCGGTTGCGCTGGTTTGCCGGATAAGCCATCATAGGCAGAATGACATTGTCAACGACGTCCTGCCAAGAGCGGTTTTCCAGGTTGTTTACTCCGGTTACTTTCTCTAGATAAGAAAAAAGTGTCTCCATAATGATAAAAAATTTTAATTAAACATAATTTATATATTCACGTTTATATTGTACCACTTTTCCGACGGGAATGCAAGCCATTTTTGGACAAAAGACGGGACGGCAGGTTGGGGGTGTGGCGGAGAGGCGGTGAGCGGCGGTAAGATAAAAATATAGTTGACAAAAATAATCGCGCGTGCTAACGTTTTGGCAATTCACTTATTATTATAACTTAAAATTTCAGTTTTATGGAAAAGAATACTATTTTGGAACAAGTCAACGCTTATGGAGCGAAACTTGGCTGGCCTTTTTACGTTTACCCTGACGGAACCTGCGGCAAGAGCATTGTTTCTGCGGGGGGAAAGCTGAATGCGGCGATGCTCGTGAAGAAGAAATTTCCGGTACGGGCGTTGAATTCCGAGTTTTTGACCGGAACGGCCGGTGCGGAAGACGATGTTCTCGCACATTTGTGCGAAGTCGGCGACAAGCTCGGCTATCCGCTGTATGTTTATGCAGACGGAACGTGCGGGACAACGCCGGTTTCTCCGGAAAACAAATTTCCGTTCACTCTGGTCGTGAAGAAGAAATTTGTCGTCAACCAGATGGTGCTGGAAACAGAAGAGCCGGTCAGGAAGGAGGCAAAGGATGCCGACAATGCGACAGATGATATGGCTGGAAATTTCGCTTTGGCGAAAACTATAAAGCAGGCGAAAGCTTTCAACGAATCGGAATTCAACGAATTTGAACGGATATGTTTGGCATTGCTTTTAGGCTAAAAGGAAAGACGGATTTTTGAGTTTCAAAAGCTTTAATGTGTTGGTAAAAAAGCGTTCTCCTTCGGGGGGGCGCTTTTTTTGCGTATGAATGGCAGAAAGATGGAAAGGGGCGGCGGGCAGTGCGAGGCGGCAAAGCATGAGGTAGGGCGCGGGGCGGGGGAGCTTGGCGGAGCGCGTCCGGAGGCGGGCAAAAAAACGCTTGCATTTGCGGCGATTAGGGCTTATTTTGGCGCTAACGGTTTAATTTATTTATAAACAGAAGAAGAAAAGAATATGCAGGAATTGGAAGAAAAAATCGGTTATACCTTTAAGACGCCGAAATTGTTGCAGCAGGCGCTGACGCATTCGAGCTTTACGCCTGACATCCATAAAAATTACGAGCGGCTGGAATTTCTGGGCGACCGGATTTTGGGCGTTACGGTGGCGGATATGCTGTGCCGCGCGTTTGCCAACGAGCCCGAGGGCAGCCTGTCGCAGCGGTTTGTTTGTCTGGTGTGCAAGGAAACGGTGGCGGAGATTGTGCGAGGTCTTGGCGCGGACAAATATATCATTGCGCGGGATATGAGCGTTGCTTCCAGCGAAAACGTGTTGTGCGACATCGGCGAGGCGCTGATTGCGGCGGTTTATCTGGACAGCGGCGACATTACGGCAGCACAGGCTTTCGTTCGGCGCTGCTGGACGCCGTTTATCGACCGCAAGTCGCGGCCGCACAAGGACTTTAAGACGCGGTTGCAGGAGGCGGTTTATCATCTGGGGCTGGAGCAGCCGAGGTATAAAATGCTGAAAAAGACCGGCAGCGAGCACGAACCGGAATTCCGGGTACAGGTTGATGCCGGGCAGGGCAAGACAGCTGAAGGGCGCGGGCGCAACGTCAAGACCGCGGAACAGAATGCGGCGCAGGCGCTGCTGACGGCGTTGGGAGTAGAAGACAATGCGTAACAAGGCGATGGCGGGAGAGAAAATGGCGGAAAAGCCTGAGGCAGCGGAATTGATGACGATGGAGACGGCAGATGACGGAACGGCCGAAAACGGGACGACTGCGGCGGCGGTTACGGATGAAGAGGCAGCCGGGGCAGAGACAGAGGCGGAAACCGTGGGCGATGGGGCCGGCCGGGACGGGCTGGTTGGCGGTGAGGCGAGCCGGTGCGGGTTTGTGGCGCTGCTGGGGGCGCCGAATGCGGGCAAGTCCACGCTGACCAACAATTTCGTCGGTTCCAAAGTCAGCATCGTATCGCCGAAAGCGCAGACGACGCGCACGACGGTCAAGGGTATCGGGATTTGGGGCAATACGCAGATTATCTTTCTGGACACGCCGGGGATTTTCAAGCCCAAGCGGCGGCTCGACCGGGCGATGGTCGCTTCGGCATGGGGCGGCGTCGGCGACGCGGACATCACGGCGCTGGTGGTGGATGCCAAGCGCGGTTTTGACGACGAAACGCGGGCGATTATCGCCAGACTTAAGGAAAACAAAATCCCGGCGGTGCTGGTTTTGAACAAAACCGACCTGGTCAGCGGGGAGACGCTGTTGCAGCTGTGCGCGGCGCTGAACAACGCCTATGCGTTTACGGAAACGTTTATGGTGTCGGCGCTGAACGGCAAAGGCGTGGACGATTTTTACGACTATCTGGCGGCGCATCTGCCGGAGAGCCCGTGGTATTACCCGGAAGAGCAGATGTCTGATTTGCCGCTCAAGCTGCTGGCGGCGGAGATTGTGCGCGAAAAGCTGTTTTTGTATCTCAGGCAGGAAGTGCCGTACGCGCTGACGGTGGAGCCGGAGCTGTGGGAACGGCGCGCGGACAATTCGGTGCGGGCGGAGATGACGATTTATGTCGAGCGCGACAGCCAGAAGCAGATTGTGCTCGGACGCGGCGGGGCGATGATTAAGAAAATCGGGCAGGCGGCGCGGCGGGAGCTGGAAGAGCTGCTGGAAGACCGCATCCATTTGTTTCTGTTTGTCAAGGTGCGCGAGAACTGGGGCGACGACCCGGCGAGATATGCGGACTGGAATCTGGATTATCGCGCCTGACGGGAGAGCGATGAGCGGCCGCGCGGACGGGCGCTAACTGTTCATCGCTACGATTTCAATAGAGCCGGTTGCGAGGTTGAAATACCAGCCGTGGAGGTCGAGCCTTTTTTCGGCGACGGCGCTGCGGACGAAAGGGAAAGTCAGCAGGTTGTTGACGGAAATACGCACGGCTTCCTTTTCGCAGAGCGGGCAGGCGCGTTCGCGGTCGTGGCTTTGGCAGATGCGGCGGATTTCGTCGGTGTCGGCAATGTCCAGCCAGGTGTCAATAAACGTGTGGGCGTGGTTTTGGCCGTTAACAAGGACGTTGATGCCGCCGCAGTGGCTGTGCCCGAGGACGACGATGTTTTCCACTTTCAGATGTTTGACGGCGTATTCTATGGCGGCGGAAGTGCCGTGGCAATGGCTCATATCGCTGTCGAACGGCGGAACGAGGCTCGCCACGTTGCGGATGACGAAGATGTCGCCGGGTTCCGTGTTCAGCAGAATGGACGGATCCACGCGCGAATCGCTGCAGGCGATGACCAGCGTTTTGGGCGACTGCCCTTCCGCGACGAGGTTCCGGTATATTTCCGGCTGTTCTATGAAATAACGGTTGTAGAAATCCCTGTAACCGTCAAGCAGTTTTGCGACTTTGACCATATCTGTTCCTTTCAGCTGCCGCGGTGCCGCGATGTCGGAGCGGCGTGATGTCGGTGTGTCGCGATACCGGGGCGTCGTGATGTCAGAGCGTCGCGATACCGGGGTGCCGCGATATCCAGGTACCGTTCCGCCGCGGGCGAAGACGGGCAGCGTGTGCCGGCCGCGGGCATTTGTCCGAAGCAGGGGCACCGGGAACCGTTCCATTGCCGGGCGGCATTGCGGCGCGTGCGTTTGTTTCGTGTATAGCGGGGAATGTGCGGTTTGTCAAACTTTTTTGGAAGCGGAGGGGCGGGCGTGTGCCGGGCAGCCGGCGGGACGGGGACGGTCGCGCGGCTGTTTGGACGAGGGACGGAGCGGGGAGTGGTTGCGTGGAAGAATGGGGACGCGGGGAAACCGGGCGGCGGGAGAAATACGTCCGGGGTTTAAATGGCGGCAGGCGAGGCTTATATCTGCGGCAGGCACAATGAGTTTTAACCGGGAGGAACAGAATGGAAACCTATTTGTTTATCGCGTTGGCGTTTATCTATCTTCTGACAGCGTTTATTCTGCCCAAGCAGGTACAGAAGCGGATTTGGACGGTGGCGTATATTCTGGCGTTTGCGATTACCTGCGTCGCCATTTTCTTCATCAAGTCGTATGCGGGAGAAACGCTGATGCGCGTGGGCGAGCTGAACTGGTACTATGTCCTTTACGTTTTCGGGTCAATCAGCATTATTCTCGGCGTTATCAACCTGTGGATGTACAAAAGAGGGATTATTCGCCTGTTTACGGAAGACGGCGATGACGACGAGGAGGACGATGCGGCAGAAAAAGGCCGCGAATAGAGCCTGCTGCCGGATTGCGGCATGCGGGAAGCCGTATTCTGCTCCGGCTTAATTAAAACGTTCCTTTTTTTTCATATACTTTGGTTTTATATAAGGGGCTATATTTACGTTATAAATATCCACACGTTTATGCTGACAAAAAAGGAACGTTTTTTTTCAGCAGGCAGGATATTTATGGGACATCGGACGAGGACAGTTGCAACAAACCGGATTGGGGCATTTATCGCGAATCGGGTCAGGAAACTTGCGGCAAACCGGGGCAGGAAACTTGCGGCAAACCGGATTGGGACATTTATCGCGAACCGGAAAACAGGTCAGGCAATGCGCCTGCTTAACACCGTTTTTTATGCGGCAATGGTGTTGTTTGCAGCCGTGGCCGTCTGGCGGGTCTGCCGAGGCTCCGGATTTTTTATGGATACGGCAGAGCATATCCATTCTTCCTGGCTGGTCAGCATAGGAAAAGTGCCGTACCGCGATTTTTTTCAACATCACAATCCGCTGTTATGGTATTTGTTTGCACCGGTAACGCAGCTTTTTTACCGCGATACGGCGATAGTTTATGCGGCGCGGGTTGCTGCGATTTTAGGCTGGGGCGCGGTGCTGTATAAATTATATGCGTTGGTTTGTGCGGGGTTTGGCGGCCGGGCTGCGGGTTCGGCTGGCGACGAGAGCGGGCCGCGGGCGGTTGCAGATGCGGGATTTTCCGGGTGCCGGGGGAATGCGGCAGATGTCGGGCTGGAGGCTGATGCGGCAGCGAAATGGATGACGGCGCAATGGGCGCTGCTGTTTCTGTTGGCGCTGTCGCCGTTGTGGAAGGACGTACAGAACCTGTGCCCGGACATTTTTATGCTTTGGGGCATGCTGGCAGGGACGGAGCGTTTTTTTGCCTATCTCGACGGGCAGCGGCGGCGAGATTTGGTTTTGTCTTATTTGTGGTGGACGGCGGCATTTTTGTTTTTGCAGAAAGCCGTGTTTCCCGGAGCCGGATTTGCCGCGGCGAATCTGTGGCTGCTGCTGCGGGGGAGGGTGCGTTTTGCAGACTGTGCAGCGGCATCGGCGGCGGCTTTGGCGGTATTGGCGGCATCGGCGGCATATTTTTGGCATGAGGATGCCCTGAAGCAATGGTTTGACTATAACTTTTTATTTAACCGGCAGGTTGCGGCGTATTATGGCAGCTATACTTCCGGGGTCGGGACGGCATTGAAACTATGCGCTGCCGGAACGGCTGCGGCGATTATCCGCTTTTGCCGGTGCGGGGAAAAGGAAACGGCGTGGCTGCTGTTGCTGGCCGGATGTGCCGGTATTCTGTTTGTTTTTGCTCCGCATCCACGATACTATGTCCCTTATTTTTTGCTGGCGGCGCCGTATGTCGGCCGGGCGGCGATGCGCCTGATGGCGGCGGAAAGGCTTTCCGGGCGGTTGAAAAAAGCGGCGATTGCGGCAGCGGCGGTTGGATTTGCCGTTTCTTTGTGGACATTGGTTCCGGCGGGAAAAAAAGCATCCGCCTTTAAAAAGCATATGGCGCTGGCGGAATATGTGATACGGCATACGGCGCCGGACGAAGCGCTTTTGAACGGCGTGAACGCATATGCCGTCAATCTGTACAACCCGGACGCGGATTATTTTTGGTTTGGCTTCCATAATACTGTTAAGATTGCCGCGTACTGGGGATATGGGAAGTTTGACTACAATACGGCGATAAAACGCCATAAGCCGAAGATTTTGCTGCTGGGGGAAGACAGCCCGCTTGATGTAATCGCGATGTCGCAGACGAAATGGCTGAAAGAACGCAATCTGCGCGCCGCTATGCTGGGGCGGGGAAACGTTGCGGGACGGAATGATTTTATCCGCCTGAACTACAGCTGTTGGAACGAAGATATGGATTATATTAAAAAACATTATGATTTGGTGGAAGCCGGCAGCGAGGCAATGCTTTGGGTGCGCAAAGACGGCAGCGGGACGGGCAATGGCGGCGGTTCCGGGCAATGAGGCGGAAGATGGCGGTTATTCCGGCTGGCAATGAGGGGGCTGGCAGAGATGGCGGGTGTTTCTGCTGGTGATGACGGGACGGAAGATGGTGGCGATAGCGGACGCGGGTGGCGGGTGCAGCCGGTGCCGTCATTTTTTTGTTGTAAAATCCGGCGCGGGAGCGTATGGTACGGTTCAGGTGAATTTTACGAAAGAAGAGGTGCGGAAATGACGCGTTATCGTCTGAACAACATCAAGCTGCCGTTAGAGGCCGGAGCGGAGGAAGTTTGGGCACAGACTGTGCAGCGGGCCGGGAGTCCGGCATTGCGGAATTTCCGGGTAGCGAAAAAATCGCTGGACGCGCGGCGCAAGGACAATCTGTTCTGGGTGTATGCGGCGGAGTTTGAGTATGACGGCGCGCTGGAAACAGGCGGCGACCTGTTGGAGCTGGCACCGGAAGAAAGGCTTGATTTTACGGCAGTGTGCCGGAGCGGCGGCGCGGCCGGTATGAACCTTACGGCCGGTATGAACCTTCCGGGCGGCATGAAACTTCCGGGCGGCATGAAACTTCCGGGCGGCACGGGTATCCGTGCGGCGGGGGACGGTTTACGGCCGGTGGTGGCCGGTTCGGGGCCGGCGGGGATGATGGCGGCGTTGTGTCTTGCGGAAGCAGGGCTGCGGCCGATTGTGCTGGAACGGGGGGCTGCGGTGCGCGAGCGGCAGAAAGCGGTGCAAAAGTTTTGGGCAACGGGCGAACTGGCGCCGGAAACGAACGTGCAGTTCGGCGAGGGCGGTGCCGGCACGTTTTCCGACGGCAAACTGATGACCGGCATCAAGAAGGACAAATATACCGCCAAGGTTTTGGAGGAATTTGTCAAAGCCGGAGCTCCGGGAGAAATTCTTTATCTTGCCAAGCCGCATATCGGTACCGACAATCTGGCGCTGATGGTGGAGAATATCCGGCATAAGGTGGAGAGCCTCGGTGGCGAATACCGGTTCGGGGAAAAACTGGCGGATTTGCGGATTGATTATGACGGTGCCGGGGACGGCGCAGGCAATGAGAACGGTACTCGCGGCGTGGAAAACAGGAACGGCGCCGGGGCAGAGGGCGACGGAAGTGACGGTGCGACGTGCGGCGCAGTTAATGAGGGCGCGACGGGCGACGCCATCGGTGCTGGCGGTGCGGGCGGCGTTTTGCGTGCGGCGGTGGTTGAACGGGCGGACGGGACGCGCTATGAGCTTCCGGCGGATACGCTGATCCTGGCGGTCGGGCATTCGGCGCGCGATACGTTCCGCATGCTGTACGGGCGCGGGCTTGAGATGACACAGAAGCCGTTTGCAGTAGGGGTGCGCATAGAGCATAAACAGGCGGACGTCAATTTGGCGCAGTACGGAAAGAAATACTGTTGCTCGAGGTATCTCGGGGCGGCGGATTACAAACTGGCAGAACATCTGGACGGCGGAAGGTCGGTTTATACGTTCTGCATGTGTCCGGGCGGGACGGTGGTGGCGGCAACCAGCCTTGAGGGGCACGTGGTTACCAACGGCATGAGCGAGTTTGCGCGCGATAAGGAAAATGCCAACGCGGCGGTGCTGGTCAACGTGGACGAGAGAGATTTCGGCTCGGCGCATCCGCTGGCAGGAATTGAATTTCAGGAAAAGCTGGAGAAAAAGGCGTTTGCGCTTGGGGGCGGCACCTATTTTGCGCCGGTGCAGAAAGTCGGGGATTTTCTGGCGGGAAGAGGGACGCTGCGCCTCGGTGCGGTGAAACCGTCGTATAAACCGGGCGTAATGCCGGCCGATTTCCGGGAGCTGTTTGACGCGCCGCTTTACAAGGCTTTGCAGGAAGGCATCCGGCGTATGGACAGAAAACTGCGCGGGTTTGCCGCGGACGATGCCGTGCTGACGGCGGTGGAGAGCCGGTCGTCGTCGCCGGTCAGGATTGTACGCGGGGCGGATTATATGAGCAACATCCATGGCGTGTATCCGGCAGGAGAAGGCGCGGGATATGCAGGCGGAATTACGAGCGCAGCAGCCGACGGGGTGAAACTGGCGGCGGCGATATGCGGAATCGGGTGAGCGGAGAGGAAAATGCGTAGCGGGGCGGCGTAGATGAAATCCCTGGGCGATGTGGATGAAACTCCGGGGCGGTGTGGATGAAATTCCCGGGCGATGTGGATGAAACCGGAGCGAAAGTGAGGCGGGGCGGGTTGTGTGAGGCAATAAAAAAGCCCCGTGCGGCCAAAAGCGGCAAGGGGCAGATGCTGCAATCGCTGCCGGCGTACGGCGGCAGGGCTGCTTTTTTCAGAGCAATTCCTGATTGAAAACCCGGCATTTGTAAGTGCGCAGGAAATCAGCCATTTTGTATTCCAAAGGCAGGGGAGACTGTGCGTGATGGAAGTCAATCCATTTTTTTTGCACATCTGCCTGAGCGGGAACGAGTTCCACGTCCGGCGCCAACCTGACAAAACGGGCTTCGACGAGGTCAAACGCATATTTGTCAAGCCCGGTGATGCTGATTGCGGGATGCTGTACCTTTCCGTCAATGCCGTCTTCGTTAAAATGGCGGATTAAAACGGCAAAGTGCAGCATGGACGTGTCTGCCCAGATTAAGCGGGCGAAAAAGCCGAGCGAAAATTCGATTTTCGGTGCCGGCAGATTTGTTTTTTCCATAATTTACATAGTTTTATTGTTTCGCTGTTAATGATAGTACAAAATTTTGTCTAATGCAAGCGTTTTTTTTCGGTTTACAGCGGCTTTTTTTTGCGTTATACTGTTTTTATACGATGTTTTGCGGCTGCCAACAGGGTAGACGGCGGCCGGGGAAAGCAAAACTTGAAGAAAGGCAGAAACGATGACCGAGTGGAAATTGCAGAGTTATCCGGAGATGCTGCAGGCGCTGTATCAGCTGAAAGCGGCGACGCGCATTTACCGGCAGGAAAGAACGGCGGAAAACGCTGCTCTGATGCTGGAGAAGTTTCCGGCGGCGGCGATGGCGGCGGCAGAAGACGCGGCGGCATGGAAACGGGTTATGTCCGGGGCGGCTGCCGGCGTGCTGGAACGGGCGGCGGACGGCGCCGATGTTGACAAGCTGGCGGCGCTGGGCAGAAATGACAGGTTTTATACGCTGTTTGCGCACGAAGATGCGGCTGCTTTTCAGAAATTTTTAGCGGAAAGGGAGAAAAACAAAGCGGACATCGCCGTGTTGGAAGGTGGAGGCAAAGCAGATAAAAAAGCGAAAAAGCCTGCCCGCGGGAGCAGCGACGCGGCAAAGCCGGCAGCCAAAAAAGAAGATGCGGTTGTCGGCGAACTGCGCCGGGAAATCGAGGCAGCGGTAACGCGGGACAAAAAGCTTACGGACACGGAAAAGCGGAATATGCTGCAGGCACTGGCGGAAACGGCGGAAATCAAAGCGGCGGCAAAGGGCGCCAAGTGCAAGCTTTCTTTCGGGGGCTATGCGGTTGATACGGTTTTGGCGCGGGAAGGCATTGTCTTTGAGGGTAAATTTTCCAAATACGGCGGACTGAGTGCGGAAACGGCGAAAACCCTGAAGAACGGAAAATACGTTACAACGGCGGGGCTGGCCGCCAAAAGTACCAGGGCAGCAGAGAACCGTGCGGCGAAAAAGCAGGAAGAAAGCAATGAGAAGCTGGCGGCACTGCGGCAGAAGGAAAAGGCTTATGACGAGGCGCTGGTTCCGGCTTTTCGGAAATTTTTGCAGCGGGCGGATGCGGCAGCGGTATATGACGACGTGCAAAACGGGGGCGGCATTCTGGCTTCCGTTTGCCGCGAACCGGACGAGGCCGCAGCCGGTTTTAAGCGGGAACTGGCGCGGGCGGCGGAAAACAGCCGCGAGGTCTGGGGGCTTTTCCGCGGCAAAGGGGACGACCATTGTTTCGATACCAGCAGCTTTTATGAAAAATGCCTGCAAAATACGGTGGCGGAGCAGGGGATTTCCGCGGCGGAACAGGCGGTGGGCCTGTTCCGGGACTATACTAAGGGCAAGGAAGGCGGTGCCGTGTTGGATATGAAGCGTCTGGTTACGAAATACGCGATGGCGACGGCGGGGATGTCGCTGCCGTACGAAGAAGCGAAACAGCTTTTGCAGCGGGAAGTCTACCGTATGGGAATGGCATTGCGACACAGCGACCGGTTTGATTTGGAAAAGTTTAACTTTATGAACGAGGTGCTGGCGGCAGACGGCTATAAAATCGGCATTCAGGAACTTCCGGTTAAGGCTAAGAACGGCAGGGAAGCCAAACCGCTGGGCGAGGAAATCCTGAAAGACATGCACAAGCCCAACGGCGTCAAGAGCATTAAAAACCGGACTATCGCGCTGCTGTACCGGGTGGAGGAATTCCGCCGCGCCCATCCGGGAACCGATTTGGGCAATCCGGGCGCATCGCCGCAGGCGGAACGGCTTTACAATACGTTCATGCAGGTGTTTTACGGCCGGGAGGCGCGCAAAAACGGCGGGCTTTATGACAATATGTACGAAAAACAGTGGCGGGCGTTTGTGCAGAACGGCGGCAACGCGCAAAAGGCAAAGGACGTGTTTGACTATTTTAACGGCGAGGCCGGCAGCCGGGAGACGCTGCAGCGCTGGATCGGCGATTTGGAGAAGGGGAATTCCGTCGGGTATGCGAGCATGCACCATATTTTTTACCGGCGATTTGCCGGGGCGGTGCAGGACCCGGCGCGCCAGCTGAACGCCGTGCCGCGCGTGGTGGCGACGATTTCGATGCATCCGGCCGATGCGGATATGCACAAGGATGAAGAGCATAAGTTTGATATGAAGGAAGTTTATTTGTTCAGGCGCGGCAAAGACGTACTGACGGGGTCGTTTAATAACGTGCGGGAAGGGGATGTCCTGCTGATGCCGGTGGTGATGAAACGGCAGGGCGACGGTTCGTTCCGCCCGCTGATGGAGCAGGGCACGCTGCTGATGACGTCAAAGCTGACGGTCAGGGAACCGGAGGTTCAGGGCCGCTCGTTCGGCATTCCGGAAAGGGATATGCTGGCAGACGTTATGCGGGGGGCGAACGGTGCGGCTTACGGCGGGCGTTAAAAGAGCCGGACGGAACGGTGCGGCGGATGCGGCGTGTTTTCTGTGATTAAACTGCGATAAAAGATTGAGTGCGGCGGAGGCTTTGTTAAACTAACGGACAGGTTGTTTTAACAAAGGGAGGCATTTATGAAGCGTAAGATTTTGGCGATGGGCGGCGTGTTGGCAATTGTTGCGGCCGGCGGGGCGGCGTGGCTGATGCTGGCGGGGAGCGGCGAGCCGAAAACGCTGGCGGCCTATTGGGACGGTGCAGCCGAAATCAACGCGGCCGACAAATCCGGGCGCCTGCCGCTGGTGATGGCGGTGGAAGCCGGAGACGAAGCGGCGGCAAAATACCTGATTGAGCAGGGGGCGGATACGGACAGGGCTGACCGGAACGGCGTATCGGCGCTGGCTGCTGCTGCGGCACGAGGGGATTTTTCGCTGTTTGAAGCGGTGGCGGCAGCAAGCAAAGCCGACCTTAAAGCGCCGCAGCTGATGGACAAGGCTCTGGACGGCGGCAATGTCAAAATCGTTAAGCTGCTGTTGGAAAAGGGGAGCGATGCCAATGCGGTTCTGGTGTTCAAAGGCAAGCACAAGCCCGAAGAAATGCCGGACTATAAAGACCCGCGCGTGATTACTCCGCTGAAAAAGGCGGTGGCGGCGGGACGGGCGGATATTGCCGCGGTGCTGCTGGACAAAGGGGCGGACGGCGCTGCGTATTTTCTGGCCGAAAACGTACGGACGGCAGCACCGGAACTGGTGCGTGCGCTGGGAGACAAGGCGGGAGATTTGCGGGAGATTGAAACCGGAAACACGGATTTGCTGACGTATGCGGCGGAGACGGCTCCGGCCGGCACTCTGGCGTATCTGATTGAAAAGAACGCAGGCGACGTCAATGCGGCGTTGCAAAGGGTTTTGACGCACCGCAAAGACGCGGAGAGGACGGGAGCAAAGGCGGAGAACGGCGCAGCCGGCGCGATGTCTGGCACGGGCGGGGCCGAAAGAACTGCCGGGACGGAGAACGGCGCAGCCGGCGCGATGTCTGGCACGGGCGGGGCCGAAAGAACTGCCGGGACGGAGAACGGCGCAAACGCAGCGGAGAAAAATCCAAGCGAGACGGCGCAGATTATAGAGCTATTTTTGCAAAACGGGGCGAGGCCGACGGTGGCGGCGATGGAGCTGATGCTGGCCGAGAGGCGGACGGATGCTTATCTGGCGCTGGCGCAGTGCAGCCCGAATCCGAATGCGCTGACGGCAAAAAACGAGAGCATGCTGATGTATGCGGCGGAAAACGGCTATGTCGACGGCGTGCGTTTTCTGCTGGAGCAGGGGGCGGACATGTGGCAGGCGGAGGCCGACGGGCGCACGGTTATCGGGACGGCGGTTAAAAACGCGGCGAAGCATCCCGAGGTTGTTGCGCTGCTGGAAGAGAGGCTTAAAGACATCAACGAGCCGGGATATAACGGCGAGACGCTGCTGATGCTGTATGCGGGCAGTGGGCGCGATGCCGATTTTGCCAGAGCGGCGGAAAAAGGCGGCGACATTTTTAAAGTCGACAATGCGGGCAAGACGTTGCTGATGTATGCGGCGGAGGGCGGCAATACGAAAATTATCGATTATCTGCTTAACAAGGGCGCCAATATTGCGGCAAAAGACAATGCCGGGCGGACGGCGCTGATGTATGCGGCGGGAAGCGGACGAGATGCGGCGGCACGGCTGCTGGCAGAAAAGGGCGCCAAAACCGGCGAAGCGGATTATGAGGGCAAGACGGTGCTGATGTATGCGGCGGAAAAAGGCAGCCCGGAAACGGCGGCACGGCTGATTGACGACGGGATAAGTTTTGCCGCGGCGGACAACGAGGGGCGGACGGCGCTGATGTATGCGGCAGGCAGCGGCAATGTGCCGATGGCGGAGATGCTTTTGGAAAAAGGCGACGATGTTGACAAAACTGATGTTAGGGGACGGACGGCTCTGGCCTATGCGGCGAAAAACGGCAATGCGGAGATCATCCGGCTTATCCGCGATTACGGCGCGGATATCTATCTGGCGGACAAAGACGGCAAGCAGCCGGTGGTTTATGCGATTGAGCAGGGAAACGCCGAGGCTTTTGACCTGCTGACGGACGGTTTTATGCTGTTTGGCAGTGCTGTGGGCAGGAACGGAAAAACGGTGCTGATGTATGCGATTGAAGGCGGCAATGTGCAGATTTTGCGCAAGGTGATGGATCGCGGGCTGACAACGCTGAATAAAAAGGACCGTTTCGGGCGGACGGCGCTGATGTATCTGGTCGGCGAAGGGCGTCCGGACATGGTGCGCGAACTGATACAAAAAGGCGCGAACGTTACGGCACGCGACAACAACGGCAAAACAGTGCTGATGTATGCGGCGGAAGGGACGGCGGGCGTTAATATGGTAACTGTATTGCAGAATTTCTGGGTTGATGCCAACACCAATATCAATATGCGCGACAGTGACGGCAAGACTGCTTTGATGTATGCGGTCAGCGGCAAAAACAGCCAGCTTATCAAACCGCATATGCTGCTGGCACGCAATGCCAATGCCGACGCGACGGACGATACCGGCAAAACGGTGCTGATGTATGCCGTGGGCAACCATGAAGCGCGGGTTGATGCCAAAGCGATTGAAGAATTGCTGGCGGCGGTCAAAAGAATTGACCAGAATGACGACAACGGGCGGACGGCGCTGATGTATGCGGCGGCAAATCCGGCGGCCGATACGGGGATTTTGGAACAGCTGATTGAAAAGGGTGCGACCGTGCAGGCGGCGGACAATACCGGCAAAACGGCGCTGATGTATGCGGCGGAAGGCGGCGATATCGGCAAAGTGCGCCTGTTGCTGGCGGCAGGGGCAAATGCTTCCGTGCAGACGCAAGACGGCAAGACGGCGGCGGATTTTGCCAAGGGCAACGGCAAATGTTTTGCCGATGCGGTTCGCAAGCTGCTGAAGTGAGTGCGGGCGGCGGGTGTCAGTAATGGAATGGCTGGGAGGCTGAACGGCTGGGAGGCTGAATGGCTGAACGGCTGGACGGCGTATGTACGGTGGTAAGGGAAAAATGCAGATAATCGGAAGGGCGGTTGAGATGAGAGTGGGAGAAAGATTTGCCCTTCCGATTTCCGTCTTGGCGATGATGTCTGCACCGGCCGCCGTTATTGTAATCAGGGAAAAGACAAAACAGCCGGAGCAGAAAAGCTCATCTTGTTTTATGTCTTTGGTATAGCAGAAATTATTGCATCTGGCAAGCGCTATCTGCGGTATGATAATACAGATACCTGCAAGAATGTATGTAAACTAACGGGTTGCAGCGGTTCGGGCGGGTGTGGATAAGCCTGTGGATAACTCTGTAAATGCGAAATAACGCCTTGAAAACAGGTCATGAAAAATTTGAAAAAACGCGTAAAACGGGACCGGAAAAAGTTTCTGAATAGGAGGAAAGCATAAAACAGACGTGAAAGGCGAGTGTTTTGTCGGAAGCGGCGGGCGGTTTGCCGGGGCTGCGAATGTTTTGTCGGAAGCGTCGGAAAGTTTGCCGGGGCTGCGAATGTTTTGCCGGAAGCGTCGGAAAGTTTGCCGGAGGTGCAGGCTGCTTGCCCGAGGCGGCGGGTGGTTTGCCGGGGCTGCAAATGTTTTGCCGGAAGCGTCGGAAAGTTTGCCGGAGGTGCAGGCTGCTTGCCCGAGGCGGCGGGTGGTTTGCCGGGGCTGCAAATGTTTTGCCGGAAGCGTCGGAAAGTTTGCCGGAGGTGCAGGCTGCTTGCCCGAGGCGGCGGGTGGTTTGCCGGGGCTGCGAATGTTTTGCCGGAAGCGTCGGAAGGTTTGCCGGAGGTGCAGGTTGTTTGCCCGAGGCGGCGGGAACTGCCGTGACGGGGATATTCTTCAGCGGCCGGAGCGGGAGGCCTTTTTTCTTATTATCACTTTGGGGACATTGGGGGTAAAAGCCTGGCGGAGCGTGTCTTGCAGGTTTTGTCCGGGAGTGTTGGCTATGCGGTTAACGAGTTCTGTCGAATCTTTGGGCAGGCCGCCGTTTTTATGTCCGATGGTGTATATGCCTCCGATAGAAACGGCCGAGAGGTCCAAAGCGTTGTTTAGGCTGTCTGCCTTAGCCTGGTCGAGAATGATGTCGCCGAATAAAATCCGGGTTTCAAGGTCGCGCCGGTAACGCAGCTGGGGGAGGGCGCGCCCTTTGGCATAGATTTTGGCATTAATCAGTTTTTTTACAATGTTTTTATCTTCTTCCCGGCCGTCTTTTTTATAGCGGGCGAAGGCAGCGGAGAGTTCCGTCGGCGTTTTGTTTCTGCCGCGCAGCACGCCGGGGCCGCAGTTGTAGACGAGGCTGCCGAAAGCGGCTATTTCGCCGCGGTTCATATCTTTGAGAGGCAGGTATTGTTCCATAACGGGAAGGATAATTTTTTCAACATGGGTTTTGAAATAATCCATCAGTTCTTCCTGGCTGCGGATACGGTCAAAACTCCGAACCGGGCTGCCGTCGGGGCGTACGGTATTGCCAATGCCGATGGTCCATTTTTTGCCGTTCGGATCCCAATAGGCTCTGGTGCGAACACCTTCGCAATGGGCTATCAGCAGGAGCATATCTTCTTCGGCGGCCACAAACCTGTCGTGCGGAGACAGCAGCGTATCGGCGGCGAGAGAGTCTGCGGGGAAGGCGTTTGCCGCGAGCGTATCGGCAGAGAAACGGGTAGCAGATGTATTGTCGGAGAGACGGATTGCTGCCGTGTCGGCAGAGAAGCGGATTGCTGACGTGTCAGCGGCATGGGGCGATACGGTTCCGGTTTGAACCGTATCGGCAGGTGATGCGGCGCGTTTGGGGGCGAGATTGTCCGTATTATATTCGGCAGCGTTATATGCGGGGCGGCTGTGCCCGGGGATTTTGGCGAGCGTTTCCTGTTTCGGGGTACGGGCGGAGTCGCTGTCCTCTTCGTATTGTTCGTGTGCCTGAGATGCCGTCGATATTCCCAAAAATCCGCCTAAAAGCCAATATTTCCACTTCATTGCCTTGCCGTTCTTTCATTTCTGTATGATGATGTATCTGATGAAAAAAGTATAGCCTGTTTTCAGTGCAAAATCAAGAGGTTTAATGCATTTTTTGTAAATGAGGATTTTGGGAGGAAGGCAGACGCGCCTGAAAAAAAGCTCCCGTTGCCGGGAGCTTTTTTGTTTTGCGGTTGCATATCCGGAGCTTTTGAGCATTCCGGAGAACCGGTCAAAATTTCAACGCTTAGAAATCAGCCAGAACTTCTGCAGATTCATGCGTATTGTGAATATTAACCATTGCAATCGTGTTGTAGCCGTTATCAACGTGCAGGACTTCGCCGGTAATGGCTTCGCCGAGCGGCGACAACAGAGCCAGAGCGGCACGGCCGACCTGTTCCTGCGTAACGTTTGCCTGCAGCGGCGCGTTCAGCTCGTTCCAGCGCAAAATCTTGCGGAAATCGCCGATGCCGGAAGCGGCCAGCGTTTTAATCGGGCCGGCGGAAATCGCATTGACGCGGACTTTCTGCTGTCCCATATCAACCGCGGCATAACGTACCGAAGCTTCCAGCGCAGCTTTGGCAACGCCCATAATGTTGTAGTTCGGCAGGACGCGTTCGGACCCGAGATAGGTCAGGGTAACGATGGCGCCGTTTTCGTTCATATACGGAGAAGCGCAGCGGCAGGCTTCCAAAAACGAGTAGCAGGAAATGTGCATCGTGTTGGTGAAGTTTTCCAGCGTCGTGTCAATGGTGCGGCCTTTAAGCTGGTCTTTGTCCGAAAAGGCAATCGCATGAACCACAAAGTCAATCTTGCCCCATTTTTCGCCCAGTTCCTTAAAGCAGGCTTCGACCGAAGCGGAATCGGTTACGTCGCACTTAATCAGCGTCGGCGCGAAAGAAAGTTTTTCCGCCAGCGGGACGACCCTTTTTTCCAGAGCTTCGTTCTGATAGGAAATGGCGATTTGCGCACCCTGCGCATCAAGCGCCTGAGCAATGCCCCAGGCAATGGATTTGTCATTGGCGAGGCCCATAATCAGGCCCTTTTTGCCAGCCATAAGCGGTTCAGCTGTCATAGTTTAATTACCTCATCTAGTTCGTTACAGTAGTATGTTTTTAGAAACTAACTATCCTCGCTTTTACAGAATTAAATGCGTTTTGTAAACCTTTTTTTTCATAAAATCCGTATGGGAAATGTGAAACTTTTGTAAACAAGTGCGAAATTTGGCTTGCGCAGCGGGCGGGTGGTACGCTATGATAGCGGCAATGACGGAAAATTGTGTTTTATCAGTTTGTTTTTGCACGATATTTTAAAATAATTGCGTTAAGGGCAAAAAAATGCTTGCAAATCGAACAAAAGCAGAACATAATGGCGGCAGAAATTAAATGCAAGGCTGTTTGCGGGACTTGAATGCAAGACTGGTTGCAGAAATTAAACGCAAGGCGGCCTGCTGATTGAACGCAGAATAATTTATGAGGTACAAGATGGAAAAAGACAAGGCGTTAGACGCGGCGCTGAGCCAGATTGAGAGAGCTTTCGGCAAAGGCTCCATCATGCGGCTGGGACAGGATACCAAGATTGATATTGAGGCGATTTCGACCGGTTCGCTCGGCATAGACATCGCGCTCGGCATCGGCGGGCTGCCGAAAGGGAGAATCGTCGAGATTTACGGGCCGGAAAGCTCCGGTAAGACGACGCTGGCGCTGAGCGTTATCGCGCAGGCGCAGAAAAAGGGCGGCACGTGCGCGTTTATCGACGCGGAGCATGCGCTGGATCCGTCTTATGCCAAAAAAATCGGCGTGGACATCAATAATCTTCTGATATCGCAGCCGGATGCGGGCGAACAGGCGCTGGAAATTGCCGATACGCTGGTGCGTTCGGGCGCGATTGACGTGCTGGTTGTCGACTCGGTGGCGGCGCTGGTGCCGAAGGCTGAGCTTGAGGGCGAAATGGGCGACTCGCATATGGGGCTGCAGGCGCGGCTGATGAGTCAGGCACTTCGCAAGCTGACGGCGACGGTGTCGCGTTCCAATACGCTGATTATCTTTATTAACCAAATCCGTATGAAAATCGGGGTTATGTTCGGCAATCCGGAAACGACGACGGGCGGTAACGCGCTGAAGTTTTATGCGTCTATCCGTATGGATATCCGGCGTGTCGGCGCGATTAAGGACAAGGACGACGTTATCGGCAGCCAGACGCGGGTCAAAATTGTCAAGAATAAAGTGGCTCCGCCGTTTAAGACCGTAGATTTTGACATTATGTACGGCGAGGGGATTTCCAAGGTCGGCGAACTGATTGACCTCGGCGTCAAGGCCGGCATTGTCGAAAAAGCCGGCGCGTGGTTCTCGTATAACGGCGAAAAGCTCGGACAGGGCAGGGAAAATGCCAAGCAGGTGCTGCGGGAGAACCCGGCGCTGGCAGACGAAATCGAACGCAAAATCCGTGCCGATGCGGGACATCTGACATCAGAGCTTATCGGCGACGACGAGGGCAGCAGCGAAACGGTTGACCCGGTAACGGGCGAAGTATCGTAATGCGATAAAACGTTGCAACGCGAAAAGAACGGGCGCCGGGGTGAAATCCGGCGCCCGTTTGGTACTGTGCGAGCCGCGGCGCAGTGGCGGTGTTTTTGTTTTTATCTCGTGCGGCGGGAGCGGGCGGCAGGCAACAGAAAAGCATCGTCGTTGGCGGGGCGGCGGGCTGCTGCGCCGTTGATTGCGATATTGCTGCCGTCGTTTGTGGGATGGCGGATAGCATCGCTGTTGATTGCGATAATGTTATCGGTATTATTGTCGTTGACACTGTGTCCGGTGTTGGCGAATTCGCGTCTGTTTTCATTTTCCGGCTGCCGTTTTATGAGTTCCGCGATGCGGGAAACGGCGGTTGAAGCCATTTCGATTTCGTTTTTGTAAGGTGCGTAAATCCGGTTGTCACAGCGGTATTGGATGCTTTGACGGATGCGGGTCAGCTGTTTGTTGACGGAAATCAGTTCAAAATCGGTCAGCGGACGGGTTTCTTCGCGTTCAATCGCGGCGCGGACATCCAGTTCGTGCGGGCGGCGGGAATCATACAGCACTTCATTGGCGCGGTTGATGACCATCAGGTCGACGTCGCGGCTGTTTTGCCGTTGGAAAGCGTCAATCCTGCCAATCATGTCGGGCAGCATTTTAACGACGCGGGAAAAGTATTCGTCCGATACCAGCCGCGGATAAAGCTCCTTGTTCTGAAAAATAATCTTATCATAAAGGTCGGCACTGCGGTAGACGCTGCTCAGGTAAGCAATGTCGGGATTGACAGACATATAAACGGCGCAGGGTTTGTAGCTGCTGGCAATGGCCTTGGCTGCGTTGTCCTTGAATTCGCTGCCGGCGCCCATGGAGCCGATGGACAAGATGGAGCGTTCGCCCCGAAGCAATGAGAGGTCTAAAATCCGGCGCACATAGTCAATTGTGATGCCGGCAAATTTTTCGCATTCGTCGAGGTGTCCGTTTTTGAGGTGGTTGAACAGATTCGGAAACAGGTCGCGGTGCTGGTCTTTGTCGATAATGTTAAACGGCAGGCAGTCTTCTTCGCGGCCGAAACGGTCGATAAGCTTTTGCGCCATAAATGATTTGCCGGCGCCGGGGTAGCCCCAATACACGACAAAGCGGCGCGTCTGCGGCGAGCGGGAGTCGGCGTTGCTTTCCTGAAACTGCGATACGGCGCGGTCGTAGTTTGCCTGCGTTTGTGCGGTTTCGGCGGCAATGATGCTTTGCACTTCCGCTTCGGTAAAGGGCGTGCTCGGCTCAAGGTTCAAGCTGTCGAGATATTCCAAAAGGCTGTCGGTTTGCGTCAGAAGTTCGTTTTTTATATTGTTTAACATTTTGTTTTTAACCTGTTGCTTTATTGTTATTTATATCCTAATTCCTGCAGTTTTCTGATGGTTTCATCGGCGGAAGTGTGAAGAATGCCGATGCCGCCCATTTGTTCCCAGCGGGCGATGTTGGCGGGCAAATCGTCGATGAGGATATCCTGCCGGGCGCCGAAGTTCTGTTTGTCTTTGCTCAGGCAGCAGATGACGCCGTCTTCTTTGTTGTAGTGTTTTTTGAGCCAGAGGCGCTTTTCCTTTTCCGCTTTGTCGTAGCCGTATGCGGGCAGCCCGGTCAGGATGCAGAAGCCGAAACGGCTGAGGTAGCCGACGAGCTTGTCGGCGCCGCCGGTTTTGGGCAGGTCGTACCAGTAGTCTTTGGCGGCGAGGACTTTTTCCCACAGTTCGGGACGGGGAATAGCGTGCGGCGGCATACCGAAGCGGCGTTCAAATTCGCCGTCAAAGTCTGTCAAAACGCCGTCCATATCGCAAAAAATCATTGTTTCAAAGCTCCGTTGCCGTTAAAGGTTTGCCTAAAATTCCATACGGAAGGAAACTTATACGATATTTGCGGGAAAAACAAAGGTTTTGTGCGGATTTTTCGATAATAAAATATTACGGAATGTTACACGGGGAGCTGACGGGCAGGAGGGCAGGGAAAACTCTTGATTGGGGGCGGATGTGCGGCGGTTGGTTTTAATAGGGCGGGGAGGGGCAGCGTGGGCTGGGGTGCGAGAGCGCAGCCATGCCGGGACGGAACAGAGGGCAGGAGGGCAGGGCGTTGTGAGCGTGCAGTCGTGCCGGGATGGGGCGGAGGCGGGGTGCAGGCATAAAAAACGAGCCGCCGGAGAGAACCCGGCGGCTGGCGTTTTCTGTACCTTTGCTTCAGGCGGCGGGCTTGTCCGCGATATACGGGAACAGCGGGTCGCCGACCGTGGTTTGGCTGCCGGAGGCAAGCTGCTGCGGTTTGAAATCCGCAAGCGACGGTTTTTCGCCGATACCCAGCGACGCGAGAATTTTTTGCGAAACGGCCGGCATAAACGGATATACCGCCGCGGCAATCAGGCGCAGGGCGTCAAGCGTGGTGTAAATCACTGCTTCGTAGCGCTCTTTCTTGCTCTCGTCTTTGGCGAGCACCCACGGTTCGTTGGCGGCGAAATAGGCATTGACCGCGTCGCCGGCCTTGAGGATTTCGTTGCTCAGTTCGGACACGAGTTCCAGCGAGCTTTCGCCGTATTGGTAAATCCGCGCGAAAGTGCCGGCGATGTTGTCCAAAAGCGCTTTGTCTTCCGCGTTCAGCGACGCGGCGGACGGAACTTTGCCGCCAAGATTCTTGGCTATCATTTTCAGAACGCGCATCTGCAGGTTGCCGATGTTGTTGGCAAGCAGTTTGTATCCCTGTTTCAAAAGGTCGACGCTTATCTGCGAATCTCCGGTCAGGGACATCGCGTTGCAGAGGTAGAAACGCAGCGGCTCAATGCCCATCAAATCCATAACCTCATACGGGTCGACAACGTTGCCCAGCGACTTGGACATCTTAATCCCGCCTTCGCCGAGCCAGTAGCCGTGCACAATCAGGTGTTCCGGCGGCTGGATGCCCAGAGCTTTCAGCATAATCGGCCAGTAGACGGCGTGAGTCTTTAAAATATCTTTGGCGAGCAGGTGGGTGCAATGCGGCCAGAGTTCGTTGAAACGGGCGTTTTTGCTTTCGTCCGGAGACCAGCCGAGGCTCGAGATATAGTTAATCAGCGCATCAAACCATATATAGGTTACGAAATCATGGTCAAACGGCAGTTCGACGCCGAGCCAGACGCGGCTCTTGGGACGGGAAATGCACAAATCGTCCAGCGGTTCGGACAACATTCCCAGCACTTCTTTGGCAAAGCGCCGGGGCTTTATCCAGTCCGGATGGGTGTTGATATAATCAATCAGCCATTGGCGGTCCTGCTCGAGCGGGAAGAAATAGTTTTCTTCGGTAATCAGCTTCGGCGCCTTCTGGTGGTCGGGGCAGAAACCGCGCTCATCCAGGTCAGAGGGCTTTTTGAACTGTTCGCAGCCTTCGCAGTACAGGCCTTCGTACGACTTTTTGCGGATAAGCCCCTTGTTGTAGATATAGTTCAGCGCTTCGGTTACGACGGCCTTATGTTCATCGGAAGAAGTGCGGACGAAGTGGTCGTAATCAATGTCCATCTTGTCAAACAGGTTGCGGAAGTTGTCGCTGCGCATTTTGAGGAATTCCGGCAGGGGAAGCCCGCTTTCCTGACAGCTCGTCTGGTTTTTCTGCCCGTGTTCGTCGGTGCCGGTGGTATAGAAAACGTCGGCGCCGCGCATTTGTTCAAACTTTTTCAGGACGTCGCCCAAAATCGTCGTATAAGCGTGGCCGATGTGCGGCGAACCGTTGATGTAATAAATCGGAGTGGTGAAATATTTTTGCATCGTAACTTCCTTTGCGTGGTTAATAAAAAAGACGGGTTGCCCCGCCTGATATAAACTTGTCTGACAACGCCGACGGGAGCGTTATTTTTGCCAAAAACGCCTTGCCATTCGCATCATCATGTCAATTTTGTTTCTCATAAGGAGTAATATAGCGCGGGGATTTTATTTTGCAAGAATTTTTTGACGGAAACGGTGAGGAATTGGCGCGAGAAGGGACGTTGCGGGGAGCGTTTTTTGAGGAGCGCGGGAAGGATGCCGCGGCGGGTTGAGGACGGCGGGTTGAGGACGGCGGTTATGCGCGGCGGGGAGGGGCAATTCGGGAAAAAAATCGTCAGTGCGGGCGGGCTGCAGAAGCAGGAACCGGAGAAGGCGGGAAGGCAAACTCAGCGGCAACGTCATCATACCTTTCGTGTCGCCAGTTGATACCGCGCTTGACGATTTTGGCCGGATTGCCGGCAATTACGACGTTAGGTTCATCAAATTTTGCGGTAACGTTGCTGTTCCAACCGATAATTGAATAAGGCGGAATTTGTGTGTTTTTGCCGATGTGGACATCGCGTCCTATCCATACATGGTCGCCAATGACAACAGATTGCCCTTGATTGGTCGGGAAACCGTTTATGTCGGTTACGGTGTGCATATCCGTACACCAAATCAAAATGTTCCAAGATATCATACAGTCGCGGCCGATGGTGACTGATGAATTGTGTTCGTAAAGAAAAATAAAAGTGTCCCAGCAGGAAGTCTTTTCTCCGATGGATACAGTGCAGTTATGGCTGAAGCTGTTGCTGTCGCCGATTTTGATTTTTAATTTCAAAAATTCCGCAGAGTCAATTCTGATGACGTTGTTGTTGCCGTGAATGTTAATGTTTAAGGTGCTGTCAGGGTGTATTTTCTCGGGAAGTATGACGGTGTTGTTGCGGCCTTTGATTTCCAAGCGGAAAGTACAGCCACGGGGGATAATTACGTTATTGTGTTTTAAATCGGCTTTTATGCGGGATTGAAAACGAGATTTGATATTTTTGCGAAGCTTTTTTAATATTTGTTTTAGGAACATTGTTTGATTTTCCGGTATTGAATTAAAACGTACGTTTTAATTCAACACTTGCCATTATATCAAAATTGTGTAGTTTCAACAATTTTACTTGCATCTCAAATCTAAAATATAGCATAATTTAAACGTACCATAAATTTCATCATTTTGTAAATATGGGGCTGCGGCGGTTATGGGCGGGAGAGAAAGCGTGCGAGGTACGGCGGCGGGTTCTGCCGGATTAACGCAGCGGGCAGGATGTGCGGGCGGCTTTTAATACGGCCCGGGCGGCGGCGGCGTTGGTGAATTTTTCGAGCGTTATGCGCCGGGCTTTGGCGGCAAGGGCCTGACGCTCTTCTTCGTGGGTCAGGTAATACCGAAGCAAACCGGCAAGCTCTTCCTTGTTTTTATACATCGGCACGGCATCGCCGTAAGCGGTCTCAATTTCGGGCATATAGTCGGAAATGACCAGCGCGCCGGCGGCGGTGGCGTCATAAATGCGGTTGTTGACGAAACCGAAATCTTTCATATCCGGGCGGTGGTCGTTTAAGACAATCTTCGCTGAGCTGTAATAACGGTTCAGTTCGGTGTTGGCAATATACGGCGCTTTATACATTTCCGGCGGGACAATCCCCTGCCAGTTGTAGCCGTAGACGGCGACGGTAAATCCCGCTTCCAGCGCGTAACGAAGGCTGGTGCGGTCGTGCCAGTTGGAACCGACGAAAAGGATATCCGAGGCCAGCGCCGGGTCTGGGGCGGGGTAAAATTTTTCCGGATTGGTGAATTGCGGCACATAAACGGCATTGATGTCGGCGCGGTTTAATTCTGCGGCATAGGCGGGCGAGGCGACGGCGATGACGTCAAAGTTCTGCCAGTCGTCGTCCAAATTGGCGTTTTGGGGTTGCGGGGGGCGCCGGTTCAATGCGGATTTGGAAAGAGGATGCCTGCCAGCGGCGGCAGTTTTAATCGGAGCGGCGTTACGGGCAGAAACGGAGGGGAAATTGTCGGCGGTATCGGATGCCGGAGCAGAGGAGACAGTATAAGCCATCGGGTAATACGCGTACAGCACGTTGCAGCCGGACGGGAACGGCGGGATGAAGTCGGTATAGCCGCGCATATAGAGGTTTAGCGCAGGTTCGGGAGAATGCGGGCGGTGATATTCGCCGCGATAGTCCATGTCTGTCATTGCGCCGAGAGTTTGGAAACCGGCGGCAAAATCTTCGCCTATCCAGTAGTCGCCGACATTTGTTTCGCCACGGTTGGCGGTGGATTTGACGACGACGGAAAGCGGGGCAGCCGAAACCGGGGTCGGGGCTGGAACAGCCGGGGCAGACAGAACCGGGGCAGGAACAGCCGGGGCAGGGACGGCCTGGGCAGACAGAACCGGGGCAGGAACAGCCGGGGTTGAGGGGGCGGCCTGTGCGACGGGTGAAGATGCGGCGGCCGGATGTGCGGGGGAAACGAGGATGCAGAAAAGGAGCATGGTGCGCAGCGAAGATAGAAAGAAGCGTTTAACCATAGTCAGGCCTTTCAAAACAAGGAGTTCTTTTTGTTTTCCTGCGCCAGACGGGCTTTCAAATCCTCGGCGCGCAGTTTGATATTGGCGGGAAGCGGCTGTTTCAGGGCTTTGGCAAGCTGGCGGGAAGCAACGGCATTTTCGCCGACGGCAGCATTGTATTCGGCGGCGAAGTAGTCGGCAACCGCTATCTGTCCCAGCCCGGCATATACCTGTCCGAGATAGTGCCAGGCCGAAGGCCAGGCGCGGCTGCGATTGGCCTGCTCCAGCAAAGGTATCAGGCTTTGCAGTTCCGGGCGCGAGGGGGAGGCGGAAAGCACGGCTTCGGCATAGGCAAGTTTGAACTGGTCGGACGACGGTTTCAAATCCAGCGCACGGCGATAGGCTTTTACGGCGTCGCGGGGCCTGCCGCTTTCAAAAAAGGTCTGCGCTTTCAGTTCCCAGAAATACGGGTTTTTGGGTTCGGCGGTAAGCAGGCGGTGCAGATATTTTTGGGCGGCGTTAAGGTTTTTCTGCCGCATATAATAGACGGCGTGGGCAATGTCTGCAGGGACGGATGCGTCATCCAAAGGATAGCGGCGGATGACCTGCGGCAGCGGGGCGAGATAGGCAAACAGTTTGGCCTGTATGCGCTTGAGGCGCGCGTCCATTTCGGCTTCTGAGGCGGAGGGGGCTTCCTTTTGCAGCTTTTCGTTAAAAAAGGCGACGCGTTCGGCGGTTACCGGGTGGGTGCGGAAATAGGGATTTTCCTCAATGCCCTGCAGGCGGTTGGCAGATTGGATTTTCTGCATAAAGTCTTTCAGCCCGCGGACGGATTTGCGGTTTTGGTGCAGGAGGGAAACTGCGGTTTCGTCGGCGGCGCGCTCCTCGCTGACCTGATAGGCGGTCATGGCGTTGATGGCGGAACTCTGGGTGCCGAGCACGACGGCAATCGCGGCATCGCCCCGACCGCTGGCGGCGGCTGCTCCGGCGGCGGCAATCAGCGAGGCAAGCGTGGCTTTCTGCAAATCCTGCATTTTGATTTTCAGACGCAGGATGTGGCCGCCCAGAATGTGTCCGGTTTCGTGGGCGAGCACGCCTTCGATTTCGTTGCTGTTTTTGGCTTTGAGCAAGGTGCCGGTGTGGACGAACATATGGTTCTGGTCGCCGACGAACGCATTGAGGCTGTCGTCTTTGACGATATGTACATAATCGCGGTTCAACGGCAGATTGGCGGCGCGGAATATCGGCGTCAGCAGGTCATAAAGCCAGCTTTCCGCCTCTTCGTCGGAAATCAGGCTGACGGCGGCGGCAGGCAGAGCCAGGCACAGAAATATCAGGGTAAGAAACAGGCGGCGCATCTCGGTTCTCCATATTGAGGGTATCGTAATATATAGTTTGCGGCATGTCAAACGGAAAGGGGGAGATGTTCGCAGGGAGGAGAGAGAAGGCGGAGAACGGGGCGGAAAAGGAGGAAAAACGGGAACGGAGAAAGGGGGAGGAGAGGGGAACGGAGGGGATAAATTAAATTTTAAGTATTGGCATCATATAAAAATGCAGAGTAGTATTCAGCGAGCGAAAGGTATGGCTATGAATAAGGTGTTGGTTTGGGCTTTGGTTTTGGCAATGATGCCGGCGGGCGGGCAGGCGTATGCTGCCGATAATATTGATGGGCTTATCAACGGTTTGTTTTGTAAGGATGAGCAAGGGGTGCACGTTTGTGCGGATTTTGTACCCACGGACGGAATTTTCTACTACGGAACATATCCGAACGGGAAATTAATTGGAAAAGGGTATGCTAAGGGCGGCAAGATTGATGGACCGGTTGAAATCTATTATGAAAACGGGCAGTTGGGCTCAGTGGCAAATTATAAAGACGGCAAGTTGGATGGATCTGCTAAAAGCTATTATGAAAACGGGAAGTTGCAAGAAGAGATGACTTTTAAAGGCGGCAAGCCGGAGGGTGGATTTAAAAGGTATTATGAAAGCGGACAGTTGGAAGAAGAAGGAAATTATAAAGACGACCAGCCGGATGGGGTGTGGAAGAGCTATTACGAAAACGGACAATTGCGGGAAGAGAAATATTATAAAAACGACAGGCCTGATGGGGTGTGGAAACGGTATAATGAGAACGGGCAGTTGGAAGAAGAGACGAATTATAAAGACGGCACGCTGGCGGGTGTGAGAAACAAGTACCATAAGAACGGGAAGTTGAAAGAAGAGATGCAACATAAAAACTACGAGCCGGATGGGGTACTTAAAAGGTATTATGAAAGCGGGCAGTTGGAAGAAGAGGGAAACTATAAAAACGGCAAGAAGAATGGGCTATTTAAAAATTATTACGAAAGCGGGCAGTTGAAATCTGAGACGAATTTTAAAGACGGCAAGCAGGATGGGGTGAGTAAAATGTACCATAAGAACGGGAAGTTGAGCGTAGAGGCTAATTATAAAGGCGGCAAGCATGATGGGACGACTAGATTTTATTATGAAGACGGGCAGTTGCAGGTGGAGATGAATTATAAAGATGGCAAGCAGGACGGGGTGTATAAAAGTTATTATAAAAGCGGGCAGTTGGAAGAAGAAGAAAATTATAAAGACGGCAAACCGGAGGGGGTGAGTAAAATGTACCATAAAAACGGGCAGTTGTGGCTAGAGCAATATTATAAAGACGGCGAGTTGGAGGGGGTTTTTAAAAGGTATTACGAAAACGGGCAGTTGTGGGCGGAGTGGAATTATAAACACAGCCGATGGGACGGCGTGATGAAGGAATATTACGAAAACGGGCAGTTGAAATCAGAGACGAATTTTAAAAACGACAAGCCGGAGGGGGTGTGGAAGAGCTATTACGAAAACGGACAATTGCGGGAAGAGAAATATTATAAAGATGGCAAGCAGGACGGGGTGTATAAAAGTTATTATAAAAGCGGGCAGTTGGAAGAAGAAGAAAATTATAAAGACGGCAAACCGGAGGGGGTGAGTAAAATGTACCATAAAAACGGGCAGTTGTGGCTAGAGCAATATTATAAAGACGGCGAGTTGGAGGGGGTTTTTAAAAGGTATTACGAAAACGGGCAGTTGTGGGCGGAGTGGAATTATAAACACAGCCGATGGGACGGCGTGATGAAGGAATATTACGAAAACGGGCAGTTGAAATCAGAGACGAATTTTAAAAACGACAAGCCGGAGGGGGTGTGGAAGAGCTATTACGAAAACGGACAATTGCGGGAAGAGAAATATTATAAAGATGGCAAGCAGGACGGGGTGTATAAAAGTTATTATAAAAGCGGGCAGTTGGTTACGGAAGAATGTTTTATGTGAACGGAGAGAGGAAGGTGCGGACGTGTTATGACGAAAGGGGAGGCGTTATATCGCGCAAATGAAAAAAAGCCGTTGCGGCGGCTTTTTTTCGGAGAAGGCAGGCATTGGAAGGTGTCTGCCTTTTTATTTACGGGCGGATTAGCCGATGAGCTTTTTCCACCAGGTTTTCTTTTCCGGTTTCGGTTCACCGTCCGGAGCTGCGGACGAACTGCCGGCGGAGGAAGCGGAAGACGAACCGCGGTCGGATGAGGCGGAAGCCTGGGCGCGTTCCGAGGCAGCTGCGGGCGAACCGCGGCCTGAAGTTTCGGCGGAGCGGGCATTGCCGCTGCGGGAAGAACCGTCCCGGGAGGTGCCTTCATCGGTGTCGGGCGCGGTATTTCCGCCGTTACGGCTGCTGCGTTCACGGTCGCGGCCGCGCCCGCCGCGATGTCCTCTGCGGCGGCGGTCATTGCGTCCCCGGCCACGGGAACGTCTGCCGGTTTCTTCTTCGGTGCTGTTTTCGTTGCCGCTGCCGTTTTCGGTATCAGCGGGCGTGCAGGCGTTGCCTTCGTTTTCGTCATCGTCTGCAGCGTTATTGTCATCCTCGGCATAACCTGCGGCGGCATACGCGGTGGCCGCGGCAACGGCTTCCGGTTTCGCTTTCGGCTGGCGGCTCTTTTCAATCTTGTAATCGCAGATGTTTTTAATTGAGCCGTCGGCGGAGATGATGATTTCCAGACCGTATTTTTCTTCCATATCGGCTAAAATGCGGCGCTTGTGGTTTAGGATATAAATCGCGGTATCCTGCGGGAGGCGGACTTCCAGGCGGTTGTATGCGCCTTTGATGCCTTCTTCCTCAATCGCGCGCAGAACCAGCATGGCTCCGGACTCGGTCGAGCGCAGGACGCCCTGGCCGCGGCAATACGGACAGGTTACATAGTTGCTTTCGACAAACGACGAGTGCATCCGCTGGCGCGAGATTTCCAACAGCCCGAAGATGCTCATTTTGGCAATCTGCACCCGGGCGCGGTCAGGTTTCATCGCTTCTTTCATCCGCTTTTCGACCGCATGGTTGTTGGCCGGCTCTTCCATGTCGATAAAGTCAACGACGACCAGCCCGGCGAGGTTGCGCATCCGCAGCTGCTTGGCGATTTCGTCGGCAGCTTCCAGATTGGTTTTCAGCGCGGTTTCCTCGATGTCCATTTCGCGGGTGGCGCGGCCGGAGTTGACGTCTATGGACACCAGCGCTTCGGTCGGGTTAATCACAAGATAGCCGCCGGATGCGAGCTGAACTACCGGATTGTGCAGCTTGTCCAGCTCCTTTTCGACCTGATAATGCTGGAAGACGGGGATTTCGCCCGGTTTGCGGCATTTTATCTTGCGCCCCATGTTCGGCGAGAGAATCTTGCTGAATTCCTTGGCGGTCTTATAGGCATTGTCGCCGTCGATGACAACTTCGCCGATATCTTTGGTGTACATATCGCGCAGGGCACGCTTAATCAGGTTGCCCTCTTCATAAATCAGTGCCGGCGCTTGGGTGCTCAACGCCGAGTGGCGGATGTGGTTCCAGGTGCGGATAAGATAATTGTAGTCGCGGACGATGTCGCTCTTCTGTTTGTCTTCGCCGGCAGTGCGGATAATCAGCGACATATCGTCGTTCAGCGGCAATTCGCGCATAATGTCTTTAAGGCGTTTGCGGTCGTTGGCCGAGGTGATTTTGCGGGAAACGCCGCCGGATTTGATGCGGTTGGGCATTAAGACGCAGTAGCGGCCGGCGAGCGACAGGTAGGTCGTGCAGGCGGCGCCTTTGTTGCCGCGTTCTTCCTTGACAATCTGAATAAGCAGGGTCTGCCCTTCGCGGATAACGTCCTGAATCGCTGAGCGGTGATACAGCTTGCGTGCGAAAATCAGCTTGCGCTGGATTTCGAGATAGTGTTCGGAATCGGCGTCGTCATCGTCGTTGTCGAATTCTTTGCTGCTGCCGGAGCCGAAATCGTCATCGTCGTCATCAGCACGCGAAGCCGCAGCGGCGTTGACATCGTCGTCATCGGCGGATTGAACCGGAGCGGCGCAGGCTTCATCCATATCGGTTTCGTCTTCTTTGCCGATTTCTTCGGCAACGCTTTCACCGCGTTCAATGCCGGCGGTTTCGGCCGAGACTTTGTAGCCGTCTTTGGTTTCAGCTTTGGCGGCGGATTTGCCGGACGAGCGGCGGCCTAAAAAGCGCGTGCCGCGGCGGCGGGTACGACGGGCCGGTTTGTCTTCCGTTTCGGCTGAGGCTTCACCGGATGCTGCCGCGCTGTCGGAAGCATCGTCGCCGGACCGGGTGTCAGATGTTGCCGCGCTGTCGGATGTATCGCCGCCGAACCGGGTGTCAGATGTTGCCGCGCTGTCGGATGTATCGTCGCCGGACCGGGTGTCAGATGCTGACGTGCTGTCGGATGCATCGTCGCCGGACCGGGTGTCAGATGTTGCCGTGCTGTCGGATGTGTTGCCGGCGGCAGATGCTGCCTCTTTCCGGCAGGCGCTGCAATGGCATTCTTCATCGCAGGTGCAGACGCCGTTTTCTTCGCAATGGCAATGTCCGTCTTCAGCACGGCAGGCACAATTTGCCGAACAGCCGCAGCCGTCGGCGGCGGTTTCGTCTTCGGCATTTTCCGTTTCTGCGCCGGGGGCAGTTTCGGACGAAGCCGGGGTTTCCGTTCCGGCAGTGGAAGCGTTTTCGGCTGAAGCCGGGGTTTCCGTTCCGGCAGTGGAAGCGTTTTCGGCTGAAGCCGGGGTTTCCGTTTCGGCAGTGGAAGCGTTTTCGGCTGGAGCCGGGGTTTCCGATGTCATTTCGGCCGTGTCAGAGGCGGCGTTTGCAGCGGCCGCAGCTTCAGCTTCCGCTTCGGCCAGTTTCTTTGCCTCGTATTCGGCGCGTTTCTGCTCGCGTTCAAGGCGGCGGCGCTCCTGTTCGGCCTTGCGTTCGGCCTGAAACTGGCGCTTCTTTTCGATAATCTCGTCGACTTCCTTTTCCACTTCCGCCTTTATCTCATCGGAAACGTTGTAGTAGTCGGGGTGGATTTCGCCAAAGGCCAGAAAGCCGTGGCGGTTGCCGCCGTAATCAACAAAAGCCGCCTGCAGCGACGGTTCAATCCGCACGACTTTGGCGGTGAAGATATTTCCTTTTATCTGTTTACGGAGACTCGATTCAAATTCTACATCCTCAACCTTGTTGCCGTCAACGATTACGACGCGGGTTTCCTCAGGCTGAGTGTCATCAATCAACATTCTTTTCATATATTCTGTTTCCTAACTAATAATTATCGCGCCGCTTATGTCCGGGCGATACGATTGGGTCATTTCCGGGCGGCAGAGAGTGCCGCAATCCGCTGCTGCGGCGGCAAAGACGGCTTGTCCGCGGGGGTTTTTGTTGTTGATTAGGTGCCGCGGGGGAGGCCTTGCCGGCCGGATGCCTTTAAAGCCGCAGGCGGGCTGAATGCCGCCGACAGGCTGCCGGTTATGCTAAACGGCGCCTTTCCGCAAGGCAGGGCGGTAAAACTCTAAGCTATCATTTAAGCCGCCGATGCTTGGGAAATCCGGATTAAAAACATCAGGCGTATTTATAATGCGTTTTTTCGGCATTGGCAAGAAAAATTTTTGATTCCGGGGGATTTTTTGCGAAAGATACGGGGGATGTACAGGGCGGGAGGGAATTTTGCGGAGCGGGCAGAATGCGGCACGGAAGATGTTTTTTGCCGGAGGGGCGGAAAAATGCTTGACTTTGTGTCATGGCTCTGCTTAAATAACATCACAATGGACAAATGGGCGCCGGCAGTTGCGGGCGCTTTTTTTGTATATTGCCGCATTGGGCGGGCATCGGCGCTTTAGGGCGCTTTTTTATTTGCATATACCGGGCTTTCGTTTGGGGGCGCCGGTTTTTTTGTGTCAATTTCGGGCCGGAGCCGCGAGGCGTCCGGCTGTTTTTTTACGGAGGAAATTTTATGTATGATTTGAGTAAATGGTGCGACCGGCTAATCGCGCATGAGGGAATGAAACTGATGCCATACCGCTGCACGGCGGGGAAACTGACTATCGGCGTCGGGCGCAATCTGGAAGATAATCCGCCGACGCCGGAGGAGGCGCGGGCGCTGGGCGACTATATGCACGGCATTACCGAAAACGCGGCGAAGATGCTGCTTCGGAACGATATCGCGCGCTGCTTTGAGGCGTTGAAACGGATAGTCGAAGGGTTTGAAGAGCTGGACGAAGAGCGGCAGTATGCGCTTTTGGATATGTGTTTCCAAATGGGAGTGAGGGGGTTCAGACGCTTTAAGCGCCTGTTGAAAGCCGTAGAGCAGCGGAACTTTGAACTGGCGGCGTTTGAGTGTCTGACTTCCAAATACGCGCAGCAGACGCCGAAACGGGCGAAACGGATTGCGCAGCTGCTTAAGACCGGCGTGTGGAAGTAGAAACCGGGAAAGAGCGTGCGGGGAGAAGGCGGGAAAGAGGGCGGCGGCGAGGGCGGCAGTGTGACGGTGACGGGGGAAGGGCCGGCGAGCGGAGAGGTGCCGCCTTATATCTTAAAGAACATAACGACGGCGCAGTTGGTTCTGTATTCCCCCTTTTCCCCGAGACACAAGGCGCATTGCTCCTCTATTTCCTCCACGGAAATCCGCGACAGGCATTTTAAATTTCCGTTGTTGCAGTAATTCGTGCCGTAAAAATGCTGCACATAGTCGTTGCCCCAGTAGTTTGCGGCCATATAGATTTCAGAGGCGAGCGGGCGGAGCACGTTGTTGAACAGAATGCGGCAGAGCCCTTTCTGATTGTATGTCATCCCCTGTTTTCTGCCCATTTCAAAATTTATCTGAAGTTTACGGCTGCCGTTGTCCTGCAGAAAAAGCACCTGCCCCATATCGTTTTGCAGATAGCCCGCTTTGTATTTCCAGCCGGCCGGCATCAACGGCGATTTGGCTATGTCGCTGCTGATGTTGCGTTGGTCTTTGGGGAGGCGCAGCGCGTTAAAATCTGCCACGACATTTTGCACCAGCCAGGCGTATTCTTCGGCTATCCGTATTTGCCGGTGCTCGGTTAAAATCCGTCCCAAATGGTATATGCCGCCGACGGACAGGATGCCGACGATTGACAATACGCCGAGCATTTCAATCATGCTGCGCCCTGCCGCGGAGCATTTGCCGGCCGCTGCTGCCGCAGCGGGGCGGTTTGGGCGCTGATGTTGTGTGCGGGCAGCCGGATTGTCGTTTTTCATATTGTTGTTTCCCTAAAAAATAAACCACCCTAAAAGAGAGGTGGTCAGGGAGTTGAACAATCATATATGCTTAGATGACTCTTCCAGCCTTTGGGATATTATTTCAGAGACAGAAATATCCTTGGACATACGCTGAAAGCTCCCCGGCCGTTGTCGGGGATATATTTGTTGACGGTGCTATATCAACACCGAAGCATATAAAGAGCCGTTCAAAGCTCCGCACCTCTTTTTCAGGCACTGCGGATACCCGTGTATCCGGTAAACGGCAGTTTAGGGATAAAATGTTAATATACGGTTAAGAAGGGGAGGCGGAGCGAAAAGTTTGTGCGGCCGACGGGGGAGGCAGAGGGCGGGGAGAGCGTGCAGAGCGGGAAGGCAGCGGGAGAGAGGACGGCGGCGGAGGCAGGTGCGGGAGAGAGGGGGAGACAGCGGGGGCGGCGCATAGGCGACAGGCAAGAAAGGAGAGCGGGCGGAGCGGGAAGGCAGCGGGGCGATACATACTTTTTTGTTAAAGATTTTGCGGTTTGGTATTTATTTTTTAATAACTTATGTTTATATTCAGTCCCGTAGATTTATTCGGGAGGCATATATGAGATTGAGAGCGGCGGGAGAGAGGACGGCGGCAGGCGGTATGAGCGCGATGGCTGGCGGTGTGAGCTTGATGGTTGGCGGTGTGAGCTTGATGGCGGGCGGAATGAACGCGATGGCGGGCGGTGTGAGCGCGCTGGTTGGCATGATGAATGCTGCGGCCGGCGAAAGGGCGGCGGTTCGGCCGGCGGGTTCTGCGGGAGGGGCGCGATGATTTTCGGCGTTCCGGCGGCGGTGATTGCCAGTGTTATCCTGATTTTGAGCTACGCGGTTCTGTTTTCAGAAAAGCTGAACCGGGCGGTAGCGGTTATGCTTGGCGCGGCGGCGATGGTGCTGCTCGGCGTTTTGAGCTACGATCAGGCGCTGAAAGGCATTGATTTTAACACCATTGCGCTGCTTATCGGCATGATGATTATGGTCGGGATTATGGAAAAATCCGGCGCGTTCCAGTATGCGGCGGTCAAGTCGGCGAAGCTGGTGAAGGCGAATCCGCGCGGCATCCTTGCAGTGCTCGGCGTGGTAACCGCGGTGCTATCGGCGTTTCTGGACAACGTAACGACGGTGCTGCTGATTGTGCCGGTAACGATAGAAATCACCCGTAAGCTGAAATTAAACCCGTATCCGTTTCTTTTAATGGAGATTTTCTCCTCAAACATCGGCGGTACGGCAACGCTTATCGGCGACCCGCCGAATATTCTTATCGGCGGCGCCATCGGGCTGTCGTTTACGGATTTTCTTAAAGAGCTGTCGCTGCTGGTGGCGATTAACCTGGCGCTGCTGGTGGCGGCGTTTGACTTCTTTTTCGGGCGGAAGATGACGGCGACGGCGGTGGCGCGCAACGAGGTTATGAGCATTAACGAGCGCGACACGATTACCGACGCGGGGCTTCTGATAAAGTCGGCGGCGGTGCTGGGGCTGGTTATTCTCGGCTTTATCGCCGGCGAGCACCTGCATATCGCCAACGGCACAATCGCTCTGTTCGGAGCGGCGCTTTTAATGATGCTGTATACGCTGGGGCTGCCGCATCAGGAGCGTGACAAACGGGTGGAAGACGCGTTTTCGCTTGTGGACTGGACGACGATTTTCTTCTTTACGGGGCTGTTTGCGCTGGTGTACGGGCTGGAAGTTACCGGCGTGCTGGAAATGCTCGGGCACAAGGCGCTGCTCCTGGTGGACGGAAGCATTCAGAAAGCGACGTTTCTGATTTTGTGGTCGTCGGCGGTGCTGTCGGCGGCGATTGACAACATTCCGTTCGTGGCGACGATGATTCCGCTTCTGAAAACGATGGAAGAGGCGCTGGGCGGGCGCGAGGCGATGATGCCGGTATGGTGGGCGCTGTCCGTCGGATCGTGCTTCGGCGGCAACGGATCGCTGATTGCGGCTTCGGCAAACGTTATCGTCGCGGGAATTGCGGCGCGCGAGGGGCATGCGCTGAACTTTCTTAAATTTCTGCTGTGGTCGCTGCCGGTAATGCTTATTTCCATTGCCATATCGAGCGCTTACCTTTATATTGTGCATTTTATGTAGAGGGAGAAGAATGTAGAGGGAGAAGAAATGGTACGCTTTATACGGCAGGGGGAGAAAAGGCGCGGGGAGTGGCGGAAGTTCCGGACGAAGGAGTAATGGTGCAGCGAGCAACGGTTGGCGAGAGGGACAGCGGAGCAATGGTACGGCGAGCAGCGGTTGGCAAGAGGGACAGCGGAGCAATGGTACGGCGGGCAACGGCGGTGCGAACATGTACCGGGGCGGTGAGATGGCGCGGGGAGCGGCGGAATTACCGGGCGAAGGAGTAATGGCGAAAAGAGCGAATGACGAGAGGATGAGGAGACAGGACGGATATGAGCTTTAAGGGATTTGACGGATGCAGACGACGGACTTGATTTTCGGCTTTACCCACCAGACGGTCGCGCTGGCGGCGATGGGGCTGTGTTACTTTCTTTTGTTTACGGAAAAGCTAAACCGGGCAGTGGTTACGCTGCTGGTCGGGGCGGGGCTGGTGCTGTGCGGCGTGGTGTCGCAGGAGGTGGCAATCGCGGCGATTGATTTTAACACGATTTCGCTTTTGACGGGAATGATGATTATCATCAACATTGCGGAGAGAACAGGCATGTTTCAGTACGTTGCGGTGTGGGGGGCGAAAAAAGTGCGCGCGCACCCGCTGGGCATCTTGATTGTCATGGGCTTTGTGACGGCGGTGTTTTCGGCATTTCTGGACAACGTAACGACGGTGCTGCTGATTGTGCCGGTAACGATGCAGATTGCCAATAAGCTTGAGGTCAATCCGTATCCGTATTTGCTTATCAATATTTTTGCATCCAATATCGGTGGTACGGCAACGCTTATCGGCGACCCGCCGAACATTCTCATCGGGTCGGCGCTGGAGCTTTCGTTTACGGATTTTCTGTTCCATCTGACGCCGGTGGTGTTGGTTATTATGGCGGCAGTGGTCGGCATGTTTATCTATTTTTGGAAAGACAGCCTGACGACATCGCTTAAAAATCGCGCATTGGTAATGAATATTAATGAAGAAGATGCGATTACTGATTTTAGCCTTTTGAAAAAAGCACTGTGGGTGCTGGGCATGGTGATGGCGGCGTTTGTTGTTGCGCACGACATCGGGTTTGAAAACGGGTTTATCGCGTTGGCCGGGGCGGCAGTGATGCTGCTTCTGTATACGATGGGGCTGCCGCATGCGCAGAGCGACGAAAAGGTGGAGGACGTGCTGCGGCGCGTGGACTGGACGACGGTGTTCTTTTTTGTGGGGCTGTTCGTCATTGTCGGGGCGCTGGACGAGAGCGGATTTTTGAAAAAAATGGGCGACTATTTCGTCGGGGTAACCGGCGGAAGCATCAAAAAGAGCGTGTATGTCATTCTCGGCGTATCGGCGGCGGCATCGGCGGCGGTGGACAACATCCCGTTTGTGGCGACGATGATTCCGACGCTGAAGGCGATGGAAGAAGCGCTGGGCGGGCGAGAGGCGATGATGCCGGTGTGGTGGGCGCTGTCGCTCGGGGCGTGCCTGGGCGGCAACGGGACGCTTATCGGCGCGTCGGCAAACGTTATCGTTGCGGGGATTGCAGCACGCGAGGGGCATCCGATAAGCTTTCTCCGGTTCCTCATCTGGTCGGTGCCGGTGATGCTTTTGAGCGTGGTCGTTGCCGGGGTGTTTTTGTATCTGGAATATTTTATCTGAGGCGGACGATTGGCGGCGAATTGTGCGTCTGGACAGGCGGCGAATTGTGCGTCTGGACAGGCGGCGAACCGTACGTCCGAACGGGTGACGGGCAGAGCGGGCGATGGGTGGTTGGCAGAGTGAGCGAACGGGGGTAAACAGAGCGGACGGCAGGCGGCAGCCGGGGATTGCCGCGGTGCAGAAATGGCCGGGAGAACGGCAAAATCCGGTTGAAAGGCAGTTTAAATGGCTTGACAACCGTTTGCGGGCGAATATCCTGCCATCAGGTAAATACCGGTAAGGTATTGGCAAATACCATAAATCGGAATATGAGGGAGATATGATGAAACGGAATCTTATTTTCGGCATTGCAGTGGCTGCGTGTCTGGCCGCGGCGGGATATTACGCCTATGACCGCGCGCAGGGGAGAAAAGCTTTAATCGAGGCGGAAGAAGAAGTTACCGCACCGGGGGAATTTTCGTTTAAGAAACTGCGGCAGAAAGCGCAGGCGATGGCGGCAACTCCGTACCAAAAGCCAGCAGAGTTGCCGTTGGGAAAATTTCGTAGTCTCGACTATGACGAATACCGCGACATCCGCTTCAAACCCGCGGACGGGTTGTGGGCAAAAAACAAGCTGAGGTTTGATTTGCAGCTGTTCCATGTCGGCGGGATGTTTACGGCGCCGGTGGCAGTTAACGAGATTATCGACCGCAAGACGGAGCCGCTGACGTATCATCCGGAATTTTTCGACTACGGCAAAAACGAGATTTCGCTCAAGGATTTTGAGGAAGTCCGGGGCGGCGGCTATGCCGGGTTCCGCCTGCATTATCCGCTGAACAGCCTGACGTATTTTGACGAAGTGGTTTCTTTTCTGGGCGCGAGCTATTTCCGCGCGCTGGGGCAGGGGCATAAGTACGGGCTTTCCGCCCGCGGGCTGGCGATTGACACGGCGTCGATGAAAGGCGAGGAGTTTCCGGCGTTTACGGAGTTCTATATCCAGAAGCCGCGCCGCAATGCCCGCGAGATAAAGATTTTTGCGGTGCTGGACAGCCCGAGCGCGGCGGGGGCGTACCGTTTTACGCTCAAACCGGGCAAGGATACGGTAATGGACGTCGATGCGGCGCTTTATTTCCGCAAGCCGGTGGAGAAGCTCGGCATCGCGCCGCTGACCTCGATGTACCTGTTCGGCGAAAATACCAAGAACCGCTTTGACGACTATCGTCCCGAAGTGCACGACAGCGACGGGCTTTTGATGCACAACGGCGCCGGCGAGTGGCTGTGGCGGCCGCTGGACAATGCGAAGTTTCTGCGCGTCAGTTCGTTTGAGGACAACAATCCGTCCGGTTTCGGGCTGATGCAGCGCGACAGGTCGCTGGAGCATTATCTGGATTTTGAGGCCAACTATCACGAGCGGCCGAGCGTCTGGGTCGAGCCGGCGGGCGACTGGGGCAAAGGGACGGTGCAGCTGGTGGAAATCCCGTCGCAGCAGGAAATCCACGACAATGTGGTTGCATACTGGATTCCGGCGGAAAAAGTCGAAACCGGCAGAGAATACCGCTTTAAGTACCGTCTGCACTGGACGGACGACGTGGACGGCGAAGACGTTGAGGCGCGCGTGGCGGCGACTTATACCGGCGTCGGCGGCGTGATGGGCGTTCTGGGCAATACGGGGCGCAAGTTTGCAGTTGAATTTACCGGCAGCAGGCTGCGGCGTTATTTCGGCAACGGCGAGCTGGAAATCGAGGCGAGCGCGTCGGAAGGCGAAATCAAGCGTGCGCATCTGGAATACAGCACCGTGTCCAAAGGCGTTATCGCGTATGTCGACTTTGAGCCGGACGGCAAGACTTCCGAGCTGAGGATTGCGCTCAAACGCGAAGGGGAGATTATTTCCGAAGTCTGGACGTATCAGTGGCTGCCGCAATAGGAGGGGAAATGACCGCATCGGAAGACATTGACAACCTGGTTATCGTGCCGCCGGAAAAACCGCTGAAAATGCGGGCGCAGCCGATTATGCCGCCGCGGGTCAAGCGTATGTGGCAAAAACTGTGGCTGAAGCCGCGGGAAGAGCGGCGCGAGGCAGACAGGGGGCGGAACGGTGCCGGCGCGAGGGAGCATGCGGGCAGCGGCGCGGGCGACGGCAGGAACCGCCCGGCGCTGCGGCCGTGGTACGGCGCGGAATATGCGATGCTGGTGCACAGGCGCCGGCGGCTGCTTTCGACACTGGTCATCGTTACGGTGGCGCTGGGACTGCTTAAGTGGGCGGCGGCGATGCCTTCGGACATTACGGTTTGGACGCGGGCGGCGGTGATTGTGCTGTTTGTGCTGACGTTCGGGTGGATTGCGCTTTATTTTTGGTCGAGCATTCTGGGATTTTCGCAGCTGTTGAAAAGGGCAAGGATGCCGGGGATAACGTATCCTGCCGACGTTGAAGCGGCGTTGGATGCGGAGGCAGGCATTGCGGCGGACGACCTGCGGGCGCGGCAAAACCCGGCGGCGCCGAAAGTGCGGGAGATGGCTTCCTTTATTAAGGCGAAGACAGCGGTGCTGATGCCGATTTACAACGAAGAGCCGGCGCAGGTGATGGCGCGGCTGCTGGCTATCGGCGAAGATTTGCAACAGGCGGGCGCAGGCGGCAGGTTTGATATTTTTGTTCTGAGCGATACGACGAATCCGAAAATCTGGGTCAAGGAAGAGAAAATCTGGCTGGAGGCAAAGCGGATTTTGGAAAGCGGCAGTTTCGGCGCGGAGAGCCGTTCGGATACGGAAGCAGCCGGGAGGAGCGGCGGAACGGCCGACGGCGCGGGGCTGCATATCTATTACCGGCGGCGGGCGCAGAATACGGCGCGCAAGTCCGGCAACATCGAGGATTTCTGCAACCGCTGGGGGGCGGAATACGACTTTATGCTGGTGCTGGACGCCGACAGCCTGATGACGGCGGAAACGATTGTCAAAATGGTGCGGCTGATGGAAGCAAACCCGCACGCGGGAATTATCCAGGCGTCGCCGCAGATGGTCAATTCCACGAGCATGTTTGCGCGGATGCAGCAGTTTGCGGGCAAAGTCGCGGGGCCGGTGGTCGGTGCCGGGCTGGCATACTGGCAGGCGGGAAACAGCAACTACTGGGGGCATAACGCGATTATCCGCACGCGGGCGTTTATCGACTGCTGCGGGCTGCCGAAACTCAAAGGCAAAGGGCCGTTCGGCGGCTTTATCCTGAGCCACGACTTTGTCGAGGCGGCGCTGATTGCGCGCGGCGGCTGGTCGGCGTGGCTGCTGCCGGAATTGAAAGGCAGCTATGAGGAATGCCCGCCGTCGATGATTGATTTTGCGGCGCGCGACCGGCGCTGGTGCCAGGGCAATTTGCAGCATATCAAGGTGCTGATTTCGCGCGGGCTGCATCCGGTGAGCCGCGTGCATTTTCTGACCGGGATTATGTCGTATCTGTCATCGCCGCTGTGGCTGCTGTTTCTGCTGGCGGGGCTGTCGATGGTGTTGTTCCGCGAGTTTATTCCGCCGCAGTATTTCGGGCAGACGTATTCGCTGTTTCCAAACTGGCCGGTGTTTGACAAATATGGCACTATCGGGCTGTTCGTACTGTCGATGGCGATGCTGCTGGTGCCGAAATTTCTGGGGCTGGCGGCGTATCTTAAAGGTAATGCCGGGAAAAATGGCAGAACGGATGGCGTTTGCGGATATGTGCGGTCTGCATGGAACGCGGGCAAAAGCCTGGGGCTGGAAATCGTGGTGTCGACTTTAATGGCACCGGTGATGATGCTGTTTCAGAGCAAATTCGTGTTTGACATCCTGCGCGGTAAGTCGGTGGGGTGGAACGCGCAGAACCGCGGCGACGAGGGAACGAGCTGGCAGACGGCCTGGCAAATCCACAAATGGCATACGGTGCTCGGCGCGGTAACGGCGCTGGTGGTCTGGAAATATGCGCATGTCCTGTTCTGGTGGCTGCTGCCGATTACGCTGGGACTGGTTTTGGCGGTACCGCTGTCGGTCATCAGTTCGCGGGTCAGTGCCGGACGGTGGCTGAGGGAACGCGGGTGGTTTGTCATTCCTGAAGAAATCTGCGAACCGAAAGTGCTGGCGCGGGCGAAATACTGGGCTGGTATTCTGGCGCCTTTTGAAGCGGGGAACGGCGGGCTGGCGATGCTGCAAAACGACCGGACGCTGCGGATGCTGCACTGCCGGATGCTGCCGGTAAACGGGCCGGCGCCGGAGTTTGCGCCCGAGGTGGCGGAAACGGCTGATGCCAAACTGGCGGACGGCAGGCTTGACGACCTGACGCGGGATGAGGAGATGTGGGCGCTGTATGAGCGCGCGTGTTAAATGAGAGCTGCAGCCAGCCGAAACGTGCGAAAAACCGCGGCCGGTGAGGGCGGAGAAGGCAGCGGCTGATAATGGCCGCAGCCGGCAGGGCGGCAGGCGGCCAGCGAGTGGATGCGTGTTGAACGAAAACCGCGGTCGGTGAGGGCGTATTGAGCGTGAGAAGAGAGCGCGGCGGCAGAAATTCTTTTCGGCAGGCGTCTGGCTGAATGGCCGGCAGGGCGGGTGCAGGTACCTGCGCGGGAGCAGGAAGTTTGTTTTACCGCACTTTCAGATATTCGGGGTCGACCCTTACGAACGTAAAACGGGCGGCACCGTAAAAATAGGCTTTGGCGCGGCTTATTTTCAGCCCCGGGGGCATTTCAAGCAGTTCCATTTTGGCGGTTTCAACGATGATTATGGCATCGTCCGTGAGCCAGCCCTTTTCAAAAAGTTTGGAGAGGGTAAGAACCGACAGTTCCATATTGTACGGCGCGTCCATAAAAACAAGGTTAAACTGTCTGGCGGCGGGCGGCAGGCGGCGGACGTCTTTCTGTATATAGGAAAGTTTCGGCAGGCGGCAGGCGGCGGCATTCTTTTTGACCAGTTCCAAATCTATGTCGATGAATGTTACCGAGCGGGCGCCGCGGGATGCTGCTTCCAGGCCGATGGCTCCGGTTCCGGCAAAAACGTCAAGAAAATCATATTCGGAAAGCGGCGCGGGAAGCATGGATTCCAGAATGTTGAAGAGTGCTTCGCGCGCGCGGTCGGAAGTGGGGCGGATGCGGTCGTTTTTCGGGGCGAAAAGCTTTTTGCCGTGGCGGGTGCCGGAAATTATGCGCATGAGGTCGTGCCTCCGGTACCGGTACGGTTGCGGGAACGGGGGGACGCGGCCGTATCGGCCTCGAGCCACAGGCTGCCGAGCTGTTCGCGCAGCGTTTTCTGCGGAACCTCGCGGACTTCTCCGGGTTTTAGCGAACCAAGCTGAAACGGGCCGTAGGACAGGCGTATCAAACGGGCGACTTCCAGGCCGACGGAGGCCATAAGTTTGCGGATTTCACGGTTTTTGCCTTCGGTTAGCGAAACGGTGAGCCAGGCGTTGGTGGCGGTACGGGAGGCCGGGGCGGTTTCCGGCACTGCCGCGGCAGTGCCATTGCGAACCGGCGCAGCGGCGGGTTTGGGGCGGCTGTCTATGGTGATTTTGCAGGGACCGTAAGCGATACCGTCGACGGTGGCGCCTTTTTCGAGCTTTTTCAGGCGGCGTTCGTCCAAAAAGCCATGAACTTTGACTTTGTAGCGGCGGCTCCAGCCGTTGGATGGGAGTTCCAGCGCGCGGGAAAGCCCGCCGTCGTTGGTCAGCAGGAGCAGCCCTTCGGAATTGAGGTCGAGCCTTCCGACGGAGATGACGCGCGGCAGGCCGGCGGGAAGGTGCGCAAAAACGGTGTCGCGCCCTTTTTCGTCTTTGTGGGAGGTAACGAGCCCGGCAGGCTTGTGGTAGAGCCAAAGGCGGGTTTTGTCTTTCGATTTGATTCTTTCACCGTCGAAGAGCACGGTTTCGGAACCGTCGACCAGAAAGGCCGGCGCGGCTACGGTTTCGCCGTTGACGGTGATGCGCCCCTGTTTTATCAGTTCTTCGGCTTCGCGGCGGGAGCAGACGCCGGAGCGGGCCAGAAATTTTGCTATGCGTTCGGGCATTTAAGGTTCCTTATTTGTTAATCCGGGAGTGCCGGAGGTGTTTGGTGCCGGGTGAGCCGGAGGGTTAATCCGGAGCGCCGGAGGTGTTTTGGTACCGGGTAGCCGGAAGGGTTAATCCGGAGCGCCGGAGGTGTTTGGTTCCGGGTGAGCCGGAAGGGTTAATCCGGAGCGCCGGAGGTGTTTGGTGCCGGGTGAGCCGGAAGGGTTAATCCGGAGTGCCGGAGGTGTTTGGTGCCGGGTGAGCCGGAGGGTTAATCCGGGAGTGCCGGAGAAAGGATGCCGTACGGAACAGGCGGCGCCTGCGTCAGGTCCAATGTTCCTGTTCCAAGAGAATGCAGGCTTTCTGCGATACCGCCAGATATTCGTTGACGACGGCATTAATTTCCTTGACGCGTTCGGGTTCGATGTGCATTGCCGCGGCGATGTCAAGAATATAGTCGATTTCGCTGTCTTCAAGGCTGCTGTCGATATTGGCAACCATGCACATATCCTTTATCAGCATCAGCGCCTTGGCGCGGTCGGTTATCATCCTCGCCTGCATCATCAGGGCGGTGCGGTCGGAAGACTTTATCATATTGGCGAGGCTTTCGCCGCTGACTTCATATTTCAGCGCAGCCTCTTTCAGATAAAGCAGTTCTTCGCGGCTGACCTGGCGGTTGGCGGCGACCGTGCCGCAAATGATTTTCAGAAAAATAAAACGCTCGCCGTTGGAAAGCGTGTTAATAAAATTCTTATCCGGGTAAAACATTGCAGACCTCCGTTGTCTGACAGGCATTGTAGGCATTTTTTTGCACGATGTAAAGAGTTTTTTTACTGTCGGCGGTTAGACTGGAAACAAATACGGCGGGGAAAGCGGCCGGGAAGAGTTGCGGAGAGGGGCGCAAAGCGCCTGGTTCGGCTTTGGGACGAAGAATGCAGCCGGGAGCAAAGCCGGGTGCGGTAACGGAAACAGTAACAGAATTATCAACGGGAGCGTAACGTTATGGAAGGAATGAGAGGTTCGGTATTTAAGGCGGTGTTTTTGAACCCGCTGGTATGGATAGGGCTGGTGCTGACCGGTTTTACGCTGCATTACGAGGGGTATGAGGGGGCTTTTAACGTTTTTTTTGAACTTGAAACCTATCGCAATCTGGCGCTCGGAGCGGCGGTTTACGTTGCCCTGTTTGACCGGCGCTATAAGCCGGGCGGGGGCAGGCTTGACATTTCGGAAACGCTGGCGGCAGTTTTGGAAGCGATGTATGTTATTGTTCTGACATGGGGAATTACGCTGTTTGCAATCGTTAACTACCATCTGGGCGGCATGAGCTACAGCGCGGGGCTGCGCGAGCGTTACCGCGCCAACGGCTGGATTAAAAACGACAATGCGGCCGAAGACGCCGCGGCAGTGCGCGAGATGACATCCGGGGTTTTGGAAGACGGCGGCGTGGAGCTGGAAAAGGGAAAACGCTATAGGATTATGCCGCAGGAAGACGGCAGCATGGTGATTGAAGTTATTGAGGAGTGAACGGAGAGAGGCAGCAGCCGGAGCAACCATAAAAAAAGCCTCCGGAAATCGGGAGGCTTTGGGGTTAGCAAGGCGTGTTTCAAAGCGGTCGGACAGCTCCGGAACCGCCGGGAAACATTGTGTTTGTTAAAACTTGAACCACGGTTCCATTTCTTCGGCTTTTGTCCAAACCGAGGCAATGAAATCCCGAAGTTCGGGCGACGGAGCGCTTAAAGGCTTGGCGTCGCGGCGTTTGATTTCTTCCATAAGCGTTTCCGGAACGGCGGCGATGTTTTCAAGCATCGGGCCGGAGAAAGCTTTGCAGCCGTCATAAAACTTTCCGTGAACGGAAATATTGCCGTTTGCGGGATTCATTGTTATAAACGCTTTGGCATTGTTTTGTGCTTTTCTTGCAATGTAAATTGTTTCCATAATAAATATTTTAGTTTGTTTGACATAATTTTACTGATTTCGGTTATGTTTATAGCATATTTTAGAGAGGGTGTCAATAGGTTTTTGTTTATTTTGTTATTTTTTTGTTTAGAGTGTGGCAGGGCGGACGGAGCGGCAGCTTACAAACATCGACACCCCCTCGGAAATTTTTAAAAAAGCGTCTGATGGCGAAAAAAACGGGGTTTATGGGGATAAATCGAAAATCAAGCTTTTTATTTTGGGGCGTTGTGGTAGTCTGGGGGCAATAAATCGCACCGATACGGCGTCCGGGCGGGAAGTTCGCGCGGCGGTTTCGGGGCAACGGATTGTGTTTGACGAGAGGTTTGCCCACGATTTCGGGGCAACGGATTCAGTTTAACGAGAGGTTTTTTATAAAATGGCTGATGAGAATGACGAGATGAACGGCAGCAACGGTGCAGACGGGATGATGAACGGTGGAAACGAGGATAATGGGACGATGAACGGCGGCAACGGGGATAACGGCGCGGCGAGTGCGGGCGCGGACAAGGCAACAGGAACCGGCGCGACGGCGGCGGCGATGGTGAATCTGCCGAAGGAAAACATTGCGCCGACGATGATTGTCGAGGAAATGCGCCGTTCGTATCTGGACTATGCGATGAGCGTTATCGTTTCCCGCGCGCTGCCGGACGTGCGCGACGGCTTAAAGCCGGTGCACCGCCGCATTATCTACGCCGCGTATGAAAACGGCTATGACTACAACAAACCGTTTAAGAAATCGGCGCGTATCGTCGGTGAGGTTATGGGTAAATACCACCCGCACGGCGACAGTTCGGTTTACGAGGCAATGGTGCGCATGGCGCAGCCGTTTTCGATGCGCCTGCCGTTGATCGACGGGCAAGGCAACTTTGGTTCGATGGACGGCGACTCGGCGGCGGCAATGCGTTATACCGAGGCGAGGCTGGCCAAGGTGGCGCACGCGCTGATTGAAGACATCGAGTGCGATACGGTCGACTTTATGCCGAACTATGACGAATCGTTACAGGAACCGACGGTGCTGCCGGCGCGGTTTCCGAACCTTTTGGTCAACGGCACGAACGGCATTGCGGTCGGTATGGCGACCAACATTGCGCCGCACAATCTGGGCGAAGTTCTGGACGCGTGCACGGCGTATGTGGACAATCCGGACATTACGATTGAAGACCTTATCCGCATCGTGCCGGGGCCGGACTTCCCGACCGGCGGGCTGATTTTGGGCTACGGCGGGGCGAAAAATGCGTACCTGACCGGGCGCGGCTCGATTATGATGCGGGCGAAGTGCACAATTGAGGAAATCCGCAAGGACCGCGAGGCGATTGTGGTGCACGAAATCCCGTACCAGGTCAACAAGGCGATGCTGGTGCAGAAAATCGCCGAACTGGTGAAGGAAAAGAAAATCGAAGGCATTTCGGACATCCGCGACGAATCCGACCGCCAGGGCGTGCGCGTGGTTATTGAAGTCAAGAAGGAATTTCAGGCCGACGTGGTACTGAACCAGCTCTATAAATATACGCAGCTGCAAACCAGTTTCGGCATGAATATGCTGGCGATTAACAACGGGCGGCCGATGATGATGAACCTCAAGGACATTATTGCGGCGTTCGTCAAATTCCGCGAAGAGGTTATCCGCCGGCGCACGGTGTTCAAACTCAACAAGGCGCGCGACAGGGCGCATGTGTTGGTCGGTTTGGCGATTGCGGTCGAAAACCTCGACCCGGTCATTGAGCTTATCCGCACCGCGGCAAACCCGACGGAAGCAAAAGACGCGCTGCTGGCGAAAGCATGGCCGGCAGGCGATGTCGAAGCGCTGGTTAAGCTGATTGCCGAGCCGGGACGCGAGGTTGTCAACGGAAAATATCGTTTGAGCGAGGCGCAGGCCAAGGCGATTCTGGACTTGAAACTGCAGCGCTTAACCGGTCTGGAACGCGACAAGATTCACGACGAGTTGCGCGCCATCGGGCACGAAATCGAAGAGTACCTGTCGATTTTGGCAAGCCGCGAAAAACTGATGGGGATTATGAAAGACGAGTTTGCGGCGATTAAGGCCGAATATGCGAACCCGCGGCGCACGGTGATTGAGGACATTGAGGTCGATACCGACATCGAATCTTTAATCCAGCGCGAGGAAATGGTGGTTACGGTTACCGAGGCGGGCTACATCAAACGCGTGCCGCTTAATGCCTACAAGGCGCAGAAACGCGGCGGCAAAGGCAAGTCCGGCATGACGACCAAAGAGGAAGATTTCGTTACGCGGCTGTTTGTGGCGAGTACGCATACGCCGGTGCTGTTCTTCTCGTCTAAGGGCATTGTGTACAAGATGAAAGTTTACAAGCTGCCGCTGGGGTCGCCGACATCGAAGGGCAAGCCGTTCGTCAACCTGCTGCCGCTGGTTGAAGGCGAAAACATCACGGCGATTATGAAACTGCCGGAGAATGAGGACGAGTGCAAGGATTTGTCGATTATGTTCGCGACGGCAAGCGGAAATATCCGCCGCAACTCGCTGATGGATTTCGTCAACGTACAGGCGAACGGCAAAATCGCGATGAAACTCGACGAGGGCGACAAGCTCGTCAACGTGGCGCTGTGCGACGATGCGTGCGACGTTATGCTGGCGGCGAAGTCGGGCAAGTGCAACCGCTTCCCGGTTGCGGACTGCCGCGTGTTCGTCGGGCGTAATTCGTGCGGCGTGCGCGGAATTAAGCTTATGGACGGCGACGAGGTTATCTCGATGTCCATCCTGAAGCATACGGACGCAACGACCGAGCAGCGCGACGAATATCTGCGCCTGTCTTCGGCATTGAAGAGAATTGAGGTTCCGGAGAACGGCGACTTTGACGAAGAGGCCGCGTTCAACGGGCTGGAGCCGCAGATGAGCTTTGAAGAGTTTAAGGCTATGCGCGAGAACGAGCAGTTTATCCTGACGGTTACGTCCACCGGCTACGGCAAGCGTACCTCGGCCTATGAGTACCGGATTACGGCGCGCGGCGGCCAGGGCGTGGCGAATATGGAAATGTCCGAGCGCAACAAGGCGGTGGTCAGCTCGTTCCCGATTGAGGACGACAACCAGATTATGATGGTTACCGACGGCGGCAAACTTATCCGCATGCCGGTCGAGGATATCCGCATCGCCGGACGCAAGACGCAGGGCGTTATCCTGTTCCGCACCGCCGAAGACGAGAACGTGGTTTCGGTAACGTGGCTGGACGCGGACGATGACGACGAAGACGCAGAGCTGTCTGAGGAAGTCAACGAGTTTGACGGCGTGGCTGCGGCGGACGAAAGCGAAGAGTAGCGCGGGCTGCGGACGGCAGAACAGGGAAAGCGGCGGCAGAGTCGACGGCCGGGCTGCGGCGAGCGGTTCGGCCGGTGTTGTAATCGGGTACAGCCGGTGCGAAGGGATATGAAACGGGCGGATTAGCTGCGCGGCGCTTGGCGGCGGCGGAATGTGCCAGGCAGAGGAGCTGATTGACGACGGTGAGTTTTTATGTAACGAGGTATGCCGATGAAAATTTTAATTTTAGGTCCGCTGGGGGCAGGCAAGTCATCGCTGGCTTATGCTGTCAATAAAAAGTTTAGCCTGCCGCGGCTGAATTTGGACGAGGTCTGCCGCTCTTCTGTTGACGGGAGCTATTATCCGCAGGAAAAACAGTTTGCCACGCTGGAAGTTTTTCTTAACAGCCACTCCGAATGGGTGGCTGAAGGTTGCCAGCGGCATCTTTATGAAAAAATGCGTCCTGATGTTATTATTGATATGCGGATAAACCGTTGGGTTGCAATGTGGCGTTTTACTCTGCGTTTTTTCAAAGCCAAAAAGCTGATTGGCAAACAGATAGATAAAGATTTGCCGGTTCAGGCTTATCATTATCGCAAAATAACGTTGCGCAAAATTCGCGATTATGATATAATCGGGCAGGAGATTAATGCCGAACTGGCCGATTTTCTGGTTTCTGTACGGGTTCCGGTTCTCAAGTGCCGCGGCTATAAGGATTATGAGAAAATTTTTGCTTATATCAGACAGCAGAGACAGTGCGATGAAGCGTGAGGTACGTTTGGTGCTGCGGGATGCCCTATACTCTGTGACGAATGGGACGCGGTGCAGCGGGCGAGAGAGCCGGCGGATTGACGGTGGAATGTGAGAGAGAGGAAAAAGGCTGCAGATGACAAATTATGCAATCGATATAACGGAGCTTTGGCCGCCGCTGAAAAGTTTTAACGCGGTTCGCGGAGCACGGGTGCTGACACCCGAAGCGGCGCGGGATATCCTGACCCACAGCAATCATCCGCGGGTGATGGACGAACTGGCGGCAAAAACCGGGCAGGCGCTTGCCGGAGGTGCGGATTACGGCTTGTGGCGGGAAGTTGTGCTCGGGATTGTTGCCGGGAGGGCAGGGCGCGATACGACGCGGGAAAAAATGCGGGCGCTGGCGGAAGCGAACGGCGACGGCGAAGCGTTTGCCGCGGCGGCGGGTCAGAAAGTTTTTATCGGTTTGGGCGGTATGCGCAGAGACGTGTATGATGCGCGCGGCCGGGGTAAAAACGCCGAGCTGAACAATATGGAACTGGCGGACTATGCCGACATCGTGTTTGCGGCAGACGTTGAGCGGATAAGCATTCAGAAAAGCAACGACGTTCCGGCGGCAGTGCTGGATTTCCGGCCTTATCCGAAACTGGAAGTGCTGGCGTTGGGGCTGTCGGCATTGTCCGAAGAGGCCGAATTAAAACTGCCGCAGGGCATCCGCTGGCTGGACGTTCGCGGCAATGTGCGGCTTTTGGGCGATTTGAGCGGGTTTGCAAAGCTGGAAACCCTGTATGCGGGGCTTTTTGACCGTACCGATTTCGACGGGCGAGGTTTTGCGCTGCCGCCGCATTTGCGGGAGCTGTCGCTGCCGGGGGCGACATTTCCGCGGGACGTGCTGGCGCAGCTTAAAGGCTGCCGCGATTTGAAAAGGCTGATGCTTTCAGGCAATAAGACGACGGCGGGAGAAAAGGCGGTTTATTTTGAGCTGCCGGAAGGGATTGAGGAACTGGAACTGTCGTCGGTTCACGGGCTGCACGGGGATATGTTTAAGCTGGAAAAGTACCGACACTTGAAGAAAGTCGATTTGTCTCATACCAATCTGGAATTCAGGGAACTGCGCCTGCCGGAAGGGATTGAGGAGCTGACCCTCAACTATACCGGCGGTTTGGCGCGGGACGTGCTGGATTTGAGCCGGTACGGGCAGCTGAAAAAAATCGGGCTGCGTACGTGCAGACCGTCGTTTAAAGAGGTTTTGGTGCCGGCGGGCTGCGCGGTCGACCGGGGAATTGAGTCCGGGCTGGAGAAACCAGACGTCAAAGTGCGGAAAACCGGAGGGCTGAACGCGGGAAAGATTTTCGGCAGGCTTTTCGGGCGCGGTGGAAACGGTGGTTAAGAGGCGCGGGCGTGTTGTGGCGGGCGCGGTGGAAACGGTGGTTAAGAGGCGCGGGCGTGTTGTGACAGGCGCGGCGGAAACGGCGGCTGCGTGAGGGAAATGCAAGTGTGCGGATTATGGCAGCAGATAGTGCAAGTGCGGCAGAAGATGAAGCGAATGGGGAGAAACAGCAGCAAATGAATTTGACAGTCGTTTGGAGACAACCGGGAATGTAATGAGCATACAGTCATAAATGTATGTTTTAAAATTTTGTTTTCTAAATGTTTTTTTATATGGCATTGACAGGGACGGAGAAATGTGGTATCCTTTTTAAAAGGCTTTGCTTTCATTGCAGTTGTGCGGGCAGTGCGCCGGGAGGCGGCCGATAACGGAGGAGGATACAATTATGACTGATAAACGGGATTATATCATAGAAATTACGGCAAGGAAAGATCCTCTGACTTGTTTTAAAATGATTGAGGAACAGGACGGTAAAGGGTTTTCTCCGGCGTTTGGCGAGAAAATGCTGACCCATACCAATAATCCAAAGATTATATCCATGCTGGCGGAATGCACTGCGGCGGCTTTGGCGCAGGGGGGAGATTTTGCCGCGTACGAAGCGCTGGTTTTCGGCATTGTCGCGGGGCGGGAAATTAATGACGATACGCGCGGAAAATTGCAAGAAGCGGCTGCAGCCCACGGGAGAAAGGCGGATTTTGACTATATTGACGGTTTGCCGAAGTTTATTGATCGCGACGGACGGCGCAGTAATCTTTTTGACGCATGGCATATGGGAGAACACGCCGATTTGGCCGGACGGGATTTTACCGGTTATACGGGGATCGGGTTTGCTCCGGAAGTGCGGGAAATTAATCTCTCCCAGGCGAAGAATCTTCCGTCGGCAGCGTTTGATTTCAGCGGCTGCAGGAACTTGCGCTCCTTATCGCTCCGCGGTGCCGACGCGCGGCGGGCGGACAAGGTAAAACTTCCGGAAGGGCTGGAAGAGCTGGATTTGTGCCGCAATATGCGTCTTGCCGGCGATTTGAGCGGACAGAAAAAGCTGAAAAAACTGGTACTGGAGGGAGAAAACCTGATTGAAAACAAATTAAAGCTGCCGGAGAATCTTGAAGAATTGCATTGCAGCGAGACAAAGGGAATTTTGGCGATTACCGGCAATTTGGCGGACTGTACAAAATTGAAAAAGCTTTCGCTTATCGGGTGTGATCTGAAGGGATGCGGCCTGTCCCGCCTGTCGGAAAGCGTAGAGGAGCTGGATTTATCGTTTTCCTACAATATGAGCCGGTTTATGACAGATCTTACGGCATATAAGAATTTGAAAAAAGTTACGTTTAACGGTACGGATTTTGCCGTTGGGGATTTGAAGCTGCCGGAAGGCTGTGCAGCGGTGATTAACGGAAGGGCGGCAGTAGGCGCAATGTCCGGCATAGAGACGGCAGAGGCTGTGCGGATGGATAAAGTTGTGAAGGCCGGCAGGTCAGAGAAGGCGGCGCCGGAGCGGAGCAAAGTCTTGCGCGGGATGATTGCAGGAAAGCGGGCAATGATGTCGCGTAATCGGGCGTGAGCGCTGCAGCGCAGCCTGACCGGACAGGCGCAGCGGCGTGTCCGGCAGGTATTTTATGTTGTTGAAAAGCGGAGTGAAGCGAAGAGAGGCGCGGCGGAAACAGCGGCTAAGAGGCGCGGGGCGGAGCCGGTATGGCCGGCGAGAGAACGATGCGATTCGGACGCCTTGCATTTAAAAAGTTAAATTCAAGTTAAAATCTGCATAAAACCAAAAAATATGTTGAAAAATTATTTTAACGGCGCTATACTCCGCACGACTTTAAAAAGATAAGAATTTGTAATTACAAAATTATTCTACATCATACCGGAGCTGACGAGTCAACCCTTTGAAAATAAACAGTTTCAAAGGCGCTTTCGGACTCTGGGAACATATTTTAAACTTAAGTTTTTCGTATAACCTTCTGCGGTCGGGGTTGAAAGTGGCTCAGGATGTTTCCGATTTGGGCGCGAATCGTGCCAAACGGCGGGAGTCCGGGTGCATATCATAAGTATTGTCGCAGAATCTAACCAGTAAGGATTAAAAAAGATGAAAGAATCTTATACGAGCAAGAAACGTGTAAGAAAAAATTTCGGGCGGATTGATGCCGTTATTGACATGCCCAGCCTGATTGAGGTTCAGACCGGTTCGTACAACAGCTTTATCAACAACGTTGACATGTACGGCAACCATTGCGAGTTCGGTCTGGAAGAAGTATTTAAATCCATTTTCCCCATCCGCGACTTTTCCGGCAACGGCGTGCTGGAGTTTGTCAAGTACGAACTGTCGCAGCCGAAGTACGATGTCGAAGAGTGCATGAAGCGCGATCTGACATACGCGGCGCCGGTAAAAGCGACGCTGCGCCTGGTCGTATTTGACGTGGACGAAGCCACGGGCGCGAAATCCGTGCACGACATCAAGGAACAGGACGTGTTTATGGGCGATATCCCGCTGATGACAGACAAGGGTACGTTTATCGTCAACGGCACCGAGCGCGTGGTCGTTTCGCAGATGCACAGAAGCCCGGGCGTATTCTTTGACGATGACAAGGGCAAAACCGTCGCTTCGGGCAAGAAACTGTTTGCGGCGCGCATTATTCCGTACCGCGGTTCCTGGTTAGATTTTGAATTCGACGCCAAAGATTTGGTTTACGCGCGTATTGACCGCCGCAGAAAGCTGCCGGTTACGACGATTTTCTATTCCCTGTATTCGAAGGAAACCGAAGAAAAAATTGCCGAGCTGAAAAAGCAGGGCAAGCGCATTGACCCGTCGGAAATTACGGGCATGAGCAAAGAGGAAATCCTTTCCTACTTCTATGACATCGACCATGTCGAAAAGCTCAAAAAAGGCTGGAAAGTCGCGTTTGAACCGGCACGGGTCAAGGGCGTCAAATTCCCGTTTGATTTGGTTGACGCCGACACCAATAAGGTTGTTTGGGAAAAAGACAAGAAGCTGACGGTGCGTTCGGCACAGAAGCTGGTTGACAAAGGGCTGAAGAGCTTTTTGGTTGACGACAACTACCTGTACGGCAAATTCCTGGCGAAGGCTCTGGTTATCGCCAAGACCGGCGAAGTTATCGCCGACGCGGGCGCCGAGCTGAACGAAGAGCTGCTGACCGCAATTAACGAAGCAAAAATCAAAGAACTGGATTTGCTCTATATCGACAACGTCAATGTCGGGCCGTATATCCGCAATACCCTGGAAGCTGACCGCAATACCAACCGCGAAGAAGCTCTGGGCGACATCTTTAAGGTTATGCGCCCGGGCGAACCGGTTACGCTGGAAGCGTCGGAAGCGATTTTCAAGATGCTGTTCTTTGATGAAGAAAGATACGACCTGTCTTCGGTCGGCCGCGTGAAGATGAATTCGGCGCTGGATATTCCGTTTGCGGAAGCTCCGGATACCTGCCACATTCTGCGCAAGGACGATATTCTGCGCGTGGTTAAGCACATGGTTGAGCTGCGCGACGGCAAGGGCGAAGTTGACGATATTGACCACTTGGGCAACCGCCGCGTGCGTTCCGTCGGCGAGCTGATGGAAAACCAGTACCGCATGGGCCTTTTGAGAATGGAAAGAGCCATCCGCGAAAAGATGAGCTCGGAAGTTTTGAACAACGTCAAGCCGCAGGATCTGGTCAATGCAAAACCGATTGCCGCGGTTATCCGCGAGTTCTTCGGTTCGTCGCAGCTGTCGCAGTTTATGGATCAGAACAACCCGCTGTCGGAAGTTACGCACAAGCGCCGTCTGTCGGCATTGGGCCCCGGCGGTTTGAGCCGCGACCGCGCCGGCTTTGAAGTCCGCGACGTACACCCGACGCACTACGGGCGTATCTGCCCGATTGAAACGCCGGAAGGTCCGAACATCGGTTTGATTAACGCTCTGTCCACATACGCGCGCATTAACAAGTACGGCTTTATCGAATGCCCGTACCGCAAGGTGGTTGACGGCGTGGTTACCGATGACGTGGTTTATCTGTCGGCGGACGAAGAGTCCAAGTACATCATGGCGGAAGCAAATGCAAAAGTCAAAGAAGACGGACACTTTGAAAACGATTTGATTACCTGCCGCAAAGCGGGCGAAGTCATTTTTGCAAAACCGGAAGAAATCAACTTCATCGACGTTTCGCCGAAACAGCTGGTTTCGGTCGCTGCGGCATTGATTCCGTTTTTGGAAAACGACGACGCGAACCGCGCGCTGATGGGGTCGAACATGCAGCGCCAAGGCGTGCCGCTGCTGCGTTCCGAGGCGCCGCTGGTCGGCACCGGCATTGAAGCGACGGTGGCAAAAGATTCCGGAGCGACGCTGGTTGCCAAATACGACGGCGAAGTTGTGGCGGTTGACGCGAACCGTATCGTTATCCGCAGCCACAACAACGACAACGTGGCCGATATGGGCGTGGAAATTTACAGACTGTCCAAGTTCCGCCGCTCCAACCAGGATACCTGCATCAACCAGGTGCCGCTGGTTAAGGTCGGCGACCAGATTCACGCCGGCGACATCATTGCCGACGGCCCGTGTACCGATATGGGCGAGCTGGCGCTGGGCAAGAACGTTCTGGTAGCGTTTATGCCGTGGAACGGTTTGAACTACGAAGACGCGATTTTGCTGTCGGAACGCATTTCCCGCGACGATGTTCTGACTTCGCTGCACATTGAAGAATTTGAAGTTATGGCACGCGACACGAAGCTCGGGCAGGAAGAAATCACCCGCGATATTCCGAACGTCGGCGAAGACGCGCTGAGAAACCTGGACGAATCCGGCATTATCTACATCGGTGCCGAGGTTAAGGCCGGCGATATTCTGGTCGGCAAGGTAACGCCGAAAGGCGAGAGCGTGGTTACGCCGGAAGAAAAACTGCTGCGCGCCATCTTCGGCGAAAAGGCAAGCGACGTCCGCGATACGTCTTTGCGCGCCCAGCCGGGCATTGAAGGCGTCGTTGTTGACGTTCAGGTGTTCAACCGCCGCGGCGTCGAAAAAGACGAACGCGCGCTGGCGATTGAGCAGGGCGAAATTTCCAAGCTTGCCAAAGACCGCGACGACGAAATGAACATCGTCCGCAAGAGCTACAACCAGCGCCTGAAAGAAATGCTTTTGGGGCAGACGGTGGTTGATGCGCCGAAAGGCATTGCGAAGAAGCTGGTACTGACCGAGGAAGTCCTGAAGAATATTCCGGAATATCAGCTCGGCAAAATCGTCATCAAAGACGAAGACCTGATGAGCAAAATCGAAGAATTCACCAATGCGTTTAACGCGCGTCTGGACAGAGTACAGAAGCACTTTGAACAGAAGGTTGAAGAAGTTCAGCGCGGCGACGACCTGCTGCCGGGCGTTTTGAAACAGGTCAAGGTCTTTATCGCAACCAAGCGTAAGATGCAAACCGGCGACAAGATGGCCGGACGTCACGGTAACAAAGGTACGGTTTCGCGCGTTCTGCCGCTGGAAGATATGCCGTATATGGAAGACGGCACCCCGGTTGACATCGTGCTCAACCCGCTGGGCGTGCCTTCCCGTATGAACGTGGGGCAAATCCTCGAGACGCACCTGGGCTGGGCTGCCAAAGAACTCGGCAAACAGCTGAACGACCTTTGCGAACAGTACAAGCGCGGCGAAAAGACGATTGACGAACTCAACGCGAAACTCAAGGAAATCTACGGTGAAAAGCAGTACAAGAAAGAAATCGAGACGCTGACCGAACCGGAAAAGCTGGAAATGGTCGGCAACCTCAAAAACGGTATCCCGATGGCGACCCCGGTATTCGACGGCGCGAACGGCGACGACATCAACCGCATGCTGAAGATGGCGGGACTGCCGACGTCAGGCCAGATTGACCTGTACGACGGACGTACCGGCGAGAAGTTTGACCGCAAGGTTACGGTCGGCATTATCTACATGATTAAGCTGCACCACATCGTCGACGAAAAAATGCACGCACGTTCGGTCGGCCCGTACAGCCTCGTTACCCAGCAGCCGCTGGGCGGTAAGGCGCAATTCGGCGGCCAACGTTTCGGCGAAATGGAAGTTTGGGCGCTGCAGGCATACGGCGCGGCTTACACGCTGCAGGAAATGCTGACGGTCAAGTCCGACGATGTCAACGGCAGAACCAAGGTTTACGAGGCGATTGTCCGCGGCGAAGACAGCTTTGAATCGGGCATTCCGGAGAGCTTTAACGTTTTGGTCAAGGAAATCAAGTCTTTGTGCCTGAATGTTGAAATGTTGAACGAAGAACAAGCCTAAGCGATAAAAGGAGTTTTACAAATATGAACGATATTATGAATTTTTTTGGTCAGCAGGCTGTTTCCGAGTCTTTTGACGAAATCAAAATCTCCATTGCTTCTCCGGAGCAAATCCGTTCGTGGTCTTACGGCGAAGTCAAAAAGCCCGAGACCATCAACTACCGCACTTTCAAGCCGGAACGCGACGGTTTGTTCTGCGCGCGCATTTTCGGCCCGGTTAAGGACTACGAGTGCCTGTGCGGCAAGTACAAGAGAATGAAATACCGCGGTATCGTGTGCGAGAAGTGCGGCGTCGAAGTTACGCTGTCCAAGGTTCGCCGCGAGCGCATGGGGCATATCGAACTGGCGGCGCCGGTTGCGCATATCTGGTTCCTGAAATCCCTGCCGAGCCGTATTTCGATGATTACCGACATCCCGATGAAGCAGCTGGAGCGCGTTCTGTACTTCGAAAGCTACATCGTCATTGAGCCGGGTCTGACGGATTTGAAACTGTATCAGCTGTTGACCGAAGACGAATATCAGGAAAAGCTGGACGAGTTCGGCGAAGACGCGTTCAAGGCCGGCATCGGCGCGGAAGCAATTAAGGAAATTCTTGCCAACATCGATTTGGAAGCGGAAAAGAAAGCGCTGCGCGAAGAACTCAGCGATTCAGTTTCCGAAGCCAAACGCAAGAAAGTGGTCAAGCGCCTGAAGATTATCGAGGCATTTCTTGATTCCCACACCAAGCCGGAATGGATGATTCTGGACGTGCTGCCGGTTATTCCGCCGGAGCTGCGCCCGCTGGTTCCGCTGGACGGGGGACGTTTTGCGACTTCTGACCTGAACGATTTGTACCGCCGCGTCATCAACCGTAACAACCGTCTGAAGAGATTAATCGAACTGCACGCGCCGGACATTATTATCCGCAACGAAAAGCGCATGCTGCAGGAATCCGTCGACGCGCTGTTTGACAACGGCCGCCGCGCAAGAGCGATTACCGGCACCAACAAACGCCCGCTGAAGTCGCTGTCCGATATGCTGAAAGGCAAGCAGGGCCGTTTCCGTCAGAACCTGTTGGGTAAACGTGTTGACTACTCCGGACGTTCGGTTATTACGGTCGGCCCGCAGCTCAAACTGCACCAGTGCGGTCTGCCGAAGAAAATGGCGCTCGAACTGTTTAAGCCGTTTGTTTATGCAAAATTGGAACTGTATGGTTTGGCGACGACGATTAAGGCGGCAAAACGCATGGTTGAGAAAGAACGGGTCGAAGTCTGGGACATCCTGGAAGAAGTTATCCGCGAGCACCCGGTACTCTTAAACCGCGCACCGACGCTGCACCGTCTGGGTATTCAGGCGTTTGAGCCGGTTCTGGTCGAAGGCAAGGCTATCCACCTGCACCCGCTGGTTTGTACCGCGTTTAACGCCGACTTCGACGGCGACCAAATGGCGGTGCACGTTCCGCTGTCGATTGAAGCACAGCTGGAAGCGCGCGTGCTGATGATGTCCACCAACAACATCCTGGCGCCGGCATCGGGCAAGCCGATTATCGTGCCGTCGCAAGACATGGTTCTGGGTATTTACTACCTGTCGTATCAGGCGGACGGCGTTACCGGCGAGGGCAGCGTTTATTCCGACGTTAACGAGGTTATGCTGGCACTGAACGCGAAAGCGGTCGACCTGCACGCGAAAATCAAATGCCGCATGCACTATGTCAACGACAAGGGCGAGCGCGTTTACGGGCTGCTGGAAACAACGCCGGGACGTATCATTATTTCCGACATTCTGCCGGATAATGAGAAAATCTCGATTTCTCTGGTAAACCGCCTGCTGCGCAAGAAGGAAATCGGCGAAATCATCGATACGGTTTACCGTTACTGCGGGCAGAAAGAAACCTGCATCATGGTTGACAAGATTATGACGCTCGGTTTTGAAAATGCGTGCAAGGCCGGTATTTCGTTCGGCAAGGACGACCTGATTGTTCCTGATGCGAAGAAGAAACTTATCGCCGAAACCTCGAAGCAGGTTAAGGAATTTGAACAGCAGTATCAGAACGGTCTGATTACGAGCGGCGAAAAATACAACAAGGTTATCGATATCTGGGCGGCGTGCGACTATAAGCTGACCGAGGAGATGATGAAAGGCATTTCCAAGATTGACCACGGTTATATGAACTCCGTGTTCATGATGGCTGATTCCGGCGCGCGCGGTTCCAAGGCGCAAATGAAACAGCTGGCCGGTATGCGCGGTTTGATGGCAAAACCGAACGGCGCGATTATTGAGCAACCGATTATCTCAAACTTTAAAGAAGGCCTGACGGTGTCCGAGTATTTCAGCTCGACGCACGGTGCGCGCAAAGGTTTGTCCGATACGGCGCTGAAGACCGCGAACTCCGGTTACCTGACCCGCCGTCTGGTTGACGTGGCGCAAGATGTCGTCATTACCGAAACCAACTGCGGCACCGAACGCGGCATTATCGTCCGTCCGGTCGTTGACGGCGGCAACGTTATCGCCTCCATCGGCGAGCGCATCCTCGGCCGTACGGCGCAGGAAGATATCCTCAATCCGGAAAACGGCGAAGTTCTGGTTCCGAAAGGCAAGCTGATTGACGAAAACGATGTTGATAAGGTTGAGAAAGCCGGCGTTGAACAGGTCAAAATCCGTTCGGTACTGACGTGCGAAAGCGAACACGGCGTCTGCGCGGCCTGCTACGGGCGCGATCTGGCGCGCGGCACACCGGTCAATGTCGGCGAAGCTGTCGGCGTTATTGCGGCGCAGTCCATCGGCGAGCCGGGTACGCAGCTGACGATGAGAACGTTCCACATCGGCGGCGCGGCTTCCGCATCGGCCGAACAGTCGAATATTGAAGTTCCGTTTGCTGGTATTTTGCAGCTTGACAACGCCCGCACGGTGGTTAACGCCGAAGGCAGCGCGATTGTCCTGTCCCGCAACTGCGACGTTGTCATTACCGACGCGCAGGGACGCGAGAAATCCCGCCACAAGGTTCCGTACGGCACCAAGATTCTGGTCAAGGTCGGTTCCGAAGTCGAGAAAGGGCAGAAGGTTGCCGAGTGGGATCCGTTTATGACCCCGGTTATTTCCGAAAAGGGCGGCCATGCCGAACTGGTGGATTTGATTTCCGGCATATCGGTTAAGGAATCACAGGACGAAACCACGGGTATCGTTTCCAAGGTCGTTACCGACTGGCGCGGCGGCGCGAGCGCGCATGCCAACCTCAAGCCGTCGGTGGTGCTGAAAGACGCGAAAGGCAACCCGGTTACGCTCGACAACGGGCACGAAGTCCGCTACTACCTGCCGGTTGACGCGGTTCTGGCGGTCGATAACGGCGACGAAATCAAACCGGGCGACATTATCGCGCGTATTCCGAGAGAGAGCCTGAAGTCAAAAGACATTACCGGCGGTCTGCCGCGCGTGGCCGAGCTGTTTGAAGCCCGCCGCCCGAAAGACCCGGCGATTATCTCCGACGTTGACGGCGTGGTCGAATTCGGCAAGGACTACAAGGCGAAACAGCGCATTGTGGTTCGCACCGACGACGACAAGGAATACGAATACCTGATTCCGAAGGGCAAACGCCTGGCGGTTCAGGACGGCGACATGGTCAAGAAGGGCGATATGCTGGTTGAAGGCACGCTCGCTCCGCACGATATTCTGCGCGTTCTGGGCGTCGAAAAGCTGGCCGAATACCTGGTTAAGGAAGTTCAGGACGTTTACCGCGCCCAAGGCGTTAAGATCAGCGACAAGCATATCGAAGTCATCGTTTCGCAGATGCTGCGCAAGGTCGAAGTTACCGCTCCGGGCGATACGACCTTCCTCGTAGGCGAACAGGTTGACGCCGACGAGTTTGAAGCCATAAACGCCAAGACCGAGAAAGAAGGCGGCCGTCCGGCAGAAGCGACACCGGTTCTGTTGGGTATCACCAAGGCAAGCCTGCAGACGAAGTCGTTTATTTCGGCGGCATCGTTCCAGGAGACGACCCGCGTTCTGACCGAAGCTGCGGTCGAAGGCAAGGTTGACCACCTGAGCGGCCTTAAGGAAAACGTTATCGTCGGGCGTCTGGTTCCGGCCGGAACGGGCAGCGTGCTGCGCTCGCTCAGAAAGGTTGCGGCGCAGAATGACCGCGAGATTGAGCTGATGAAAGCCGAAGAGGCTCAGGCGGCTCTGGAACATCAGGAAGCCGAAGAAGCCGAAACCCCGGCTCCGGAGGCGACCCCGGCAGAATAAACAAGCGGCAAGTTGCAGGCTTGGGGAAAAGGGGAGCGTTTTGCGGCGCTCTCCTTTTTGTTTGTCTGAGCGTGGCGGGGCGCGGGGCAAGGCAGTGTTGGGGGAGGAGCAAAGGGCAACGGAATAGGGAGATTTCTGCGTTCTGTTATTTTTTTGCCGTTGTGCCGGGGGAAAAATTGTTGCACCAGGCTGAAAAATATGATAAAATGCTGTTTGTAAATATAAGGGTATGCCTATTGTAAATATAAGGGTATGCCTATTATTTGGAAGTTTTTCATAATTTGTTTTTTTCGGGGTTTTTCTTCGTGACAGGTTATGCAAAATTTTTTGTAACGGGATGTTCCTTATTTTACAAAAAATGTTTAACTTTGAAATGGTATCGCATGGTGCCGTTTACAGTACCGGCGCACTGGTTGTGAAGCTGCTCATAGCAGAATTGCTGTATGCCGGGCTGTGTTTCCTGTTTCTGTTTCTGGCAGAAAGGGCATGGGACAGCTGCGACAGTTTTGTTGAGCGCCTAGGGATGGGTGCACTGTCTGTGGGTGTGTTCGGCGTTGTTGTCGGATTTCCGGCCTATCTGTTCGGAGCGGATTTATGGACAGGGATTGGCGCTTTGCTTGCCGTAGCCGGTTTGGGACTGGGACTTGTCATCATTGCGGGGCTCATGATAAGCCTCGTTATCTGCGGATAAAAAGAAGTAACGGGATACAAGAGGATGCTCTTGCGTCCCGTTATTTTTTTACGGCTATGCCGGTTTAGGGGGCGGGCTGGAATGAGCTGAGCAAGCGGGGCGGTAAGCGTAATAGTAAGCGGGACGGCAGGCAGGGTAGTAAGCGGGACGGCAGGCGGGGCAGTAAGCGGGGCGCATACATACAAAATTATCAACATATTGCGGAAAAAAAGCAAAAAGGCTGGAATTTACGGCAAGGTGTGTTACATACTAACCAGTATGTGTGTTTTTATGCAATGATTATTTGGAGGGCTTATGTCTTTGGGGTGCAGAACGTTTTGGAGAAGTAAAATTTGGGCGGCGGCGATGATGCTTGCGCCGGTCATGGTGCTGTCGGGGTGCGACGACAAGGCGGCGGGAGAACAGCAGGCAGGCGCGGGCACTGCCGTCGACGTGGTGCAGGTAATGCCGCAGAATGTGCCGCTGACGTTTGAATTTGCGGCGCGGGCGCAGGGTTCCAAAGAGACGGAAGTGCGGGCGCGCGTCGGGGGCATTCTGCTTAAGCGCAATTATGTCGAAGGCGCGGAAGTCAGCGAGGGGCAGGTGCTGTTTGAGATTGACCCGGACACCTACCGGGTGGCGCTGAACCAGGCCAAGGCCAAGCTGGCGCAGACCGAGGCAGAGCTTAAAAATGCCGAGACGCAGCTGGCGCGTACCGAAAAGCTGTTCAAGCAGGGGTATGCGAGCGAGAAGTCGCGCGACGACGCGGTTGCCAACGCAGACTCACTGAAGGCGGCGCTGCAGTCGGCACAGGCGGCGGTGGACGCGGCGCAGCTTAACCTTGACTATACGCAGGTCAAAGCGCCCATCAGCGGGCTGACGAGCATGGAAGTCCAGTCGGAGGGGAGTTTGATTTCCACTTCCGGCGAGGGCGGGCTCCTGACGCACATTACGCAGCTTAATCCGATTTACGTGATGTTTTCGATGTCGGAAACGGAAATGATGAAGATGGCGGAAATGATTGAAAAAGGCTATCTGGCGCAGCCGCAGCGCAAAGACCAGATAAAGGCGAAGCTTAATGCCGGCGACGGGTGGCAGTATCCGCAGGCCGGAGACATTGACTTCGTTAACCCGACGGTCGACCAGGAAACGGGGACGATTAAGCTGCGCGCGGTGTTTGACAATCCGAAAGGGCGGATACGCCCGGGACAGTTTCTGCGCCTGAGCGTGGAGGGCGTTGTGCGCGCCGATGCGCTGGTTGTTCCGCAGACGGCGGTAATGCAGGGAGCGAACGGCTCTTATGTTTATCGCATCAACGCGCAGGATAAAATTGAAGCAGCGCCGATTACGACCGGTTTTGCGACCAAAGACGGCGGCTGGATTGTAGACACGGGGCTGAACCCGGGCGACAGGGTGGTTGTCAGCGGACTGCTGAAACTGCGGCCGGGGATGGCCGCGGCGCCGCAGATTATGAATGCAACGAGTGCAGCGGAGAATAATCCGGCGGTTAAGGGATATGCACGTGCGGCCGGTGAAACGGGTGCGGTATCTGATGGTGCAGGCGCGGTAAATGCGGCTGAGAGCACGGGAGCCGGGGCTGCGGGAAGAACAGGCACGGGAGCCGGGGCGACAACCGACGGTGCGGCGGCCAGTGGTGCTGCGGTTAAAGAATAAACGGGAGCGGGAAGATGTTTTCAAAGTTTTTTATCGAAAGGCCGATTTTTGCGACCGTGATTTCGCTGATTATTGTGCTGGCGGGGCTGGTTTCAATGAAAGTTCTGCCGGTGGAGCAGTATCCGAACATCGTGCCGACGGAAATTCAGGTTACGGCGACTTATCCGGGGGCGACGGCGGAAGTGCTGGCGGACACGGTAGCGGCGCCGCTGGAGCAGGAAATCAACGGCGTCAAGAACATGATTTACATGTATTCCAACGCGACGTCGTCGGGGTATCTGACGCTCGGCGTGGTGTTTGACATCGGAACCGACCCGGACCAGGCGACGATTGACGTCAACAACAAGGTACAGATGGCAACGTCCAAGCTGCCGGCGGAAGTTACCAAGCAGGGCGTTACGGTGGAGCAGAAATCAAATTCCATTTTGCAGGTTATCACGATGCGTTCGACGTCGGACCTGTATGATACGGTGTACGTTTCCAACTATGCGCTGCTGAACGTGCTGGACGAAATCCGGCGCATCAAAGGCGTGGGCAGCGCGTCGCTGTTTGCGTCGCAGGACTATTCGATGCGCATCTGGCTGTCGCCCGACAAACTGGCGGAATATAACCTGACGCCGCAGGACGTGATTGCGGCGGTGCAGGAACAGAACTCGCAGTTTGCGGCGGGGCAGTTCGGGCAGGAGCCGATGACGGAATCGCAGCCCTATACCTATTCGGTCAATACCAAGGGGCGGCTGGTTGACGAGAAAGAATTCGGCAATATCATCCTCAAGAGCAACGATATCGGCGGAATGCTGCGGCTCAAGGACGTGGCCCGGATTGAACTCGGGGCGCAGGACTACAGCGTAACCTCCACCTTTAACGGCGAGCCGGCGGTGGCGTTTGCGGTTTATCTGCAGCCGGGGGCGAACGCGCTGGAAACGGCGGATTTGGTCAAGAAGAAAATGGCGGAATTGTCCAAGGGCTTTCCGCAGGGGATTACCTATGAAATCCCGTACGATACGACACTGTTCGTGAACGTGTCGATTGAAGAAGTTATCCATACGTTTTTTGAAGCGGTGCTGCTGGTTATTGCGGTCGTGTACCTGTTTTTGCAGAATATGCGGGCGACGCTGATTCCGATTTTGGCGGTGCCGGTGTCGATTATCGGCGCGTTTGCCGGAATGTATCTGCTGGGCTTTTCGATTAACCTTTTGACGCTGTTCGGGCTGATTTTGGCAATCGGTATCGTGGTTGACGACGCGATTATCGTGCTGGAAAACGTCGAGCGCCTGATGGACGAAGAAGGGCTGTCGCCGAAAGAGGCGGCGATTAAGGCGATGCAGGAAGTGTCGGGGCCGGTGGTCGCGGTGGCGCTGGTGCTGTCGGCGGTATTTCTGCCGATTGCGTTTCTGGGCGGCATGACCGGGGTTATGTACAAGCAGTTTTCGGTAACGATTGCGGTATCGGTGCTGATTTCCGCACTGGTGGCTTTGACGCTGACGCCGGCATTGTGCGCGCTGATTATCAAGAAGAAAAAGAGCGGGCAAGAACCGGCGGCGTTCTTTAGGTGGTTTAACGCCTTTTTTGACAAGGCGACGAGCTGGTATCTGGCGGGAGTGCATTACTTTTTGGCGCACCGGCGGCGGGCGGTTGCCGGGTTTGCGGCGGTACTGCTCGGCATTGCGGCGCTGTTTAAAATCGTGCCGACGGGGCTGGTGCCGACGGAAGATTTGGGGAATTTGCTGATGGCGTATTCCCTGCCGGAGGCGTCGTCTTTGCCGCGCACCGAAAAGTTTACCGAAAAAGTCGGCGCGGCGGTGCGGAAAGACCCGAACGTGCAGGATTTTCTGACGATTAACGGCTACAATATGCTTTCTTCCAGCCAGAACACTTATTCGGGCATCAGCTTTGTTACGCTCAAAGACTGGAGCCTGCGGCAAGGCGCGGGGCAGTCGGCGGCGGAGCTGGCGCTTAAGTATTCGGGCATCGGCATGAGCCAGGACGAGGGCATCGCCTATGCGTTCAGCATGCCGCCGATTATGGGCATGAGCACGACCGGCGGGTTTGAGGGCTATATCCAGAACAAGACAGGCAAGACTTCGGCGGAGCTGATGGCGAAAACGCAGGAATTTGCCGACGCGGCGAACAAACGCCCGGAACTGGCGAACGTCAAGACGACGTTTTCGGTCAGCACGCCGCAATATCGTATCGACCTTGACCGCGAGAAGGCGAAAATGCTTAACGTGCCGATTGACAACATCTATGCGGTGATGCAGTCCACGTTCGGGAGCCTGTATGTCAACGACTTTACCTATATGGGCAGAAACTTCCGCGTTACGCTGCAGTCGGAAGACAAATTCCGCCGTACGCCGGACGACCTGCGCTATGTGTACGTCAAGTCGGGAACCGGGGCACTGGTGCCGCTGGCGACGCTGATTAAGGTAGAGCGCGTTACGGGGCCGGAGCTGGTCAACCGTTTCAACATCTTTCCGGCGGCGAAGATAATGGGTGACGCGGCGGCGGGATATTCTTCCGGACAAGCGATTGCGGCGATGGAAGAAGTCGCGGCGGAAGTGCTGGGCAGCGATTATGCTTTGGCGTGGATCGGTTCGGCGTATCAGGAAAAACAGGCGGGCGGAACGTCGACGCAGGCGTTTGTGTTCGGGCTGATTATGATTTTCCTTATCTTGTCGGCGCAGTACGAGAAATGGTCGCTGCCGATTGTGGTTATCCTCTCGGTGCCGTTTGCGGTGCTCGGGGCGTTGCTGGCGGTGTGGATGCGCGGGATTGAAAACGACCTCTATTTTCAGGTCGGATTGGTAACGCTTATCGGGTTGGCGGCGAAAAACGCAATTTTGATTGTCGAATTTGCGGTGATGAAAGTGCAGGAAGGGCTTTCGTATGCCGAGGCGGCAGTTGAGGCGGCGAAGCTCCGGTTCCGCCCGATTGTGATGACGTCGCTGGCGTTTACGTTCGGTGTGCTGCCGCTGGCGGTATCCGCCGGAGCGGGCGCGGCGAGCCGGCATGCTATCGGTACGGGCATGATCGGCGGCATGATTTTGTCGACGTTCGTGGCGACGCTGTTTGTGCCGATGATGTTTGCGATTATCGGCGAAACGTTTGACGAGGAAAACATCAGGCTGCGCAAAATCAACGAACGCGCGGAAAAACTCGGGCGGCCGAAGCTCAAACGCGCGCGGCGGTAAGAATGCGCGCAGAGGTGAGGCGGCCGGAGACGGGGAGCGCCGCGAGTGGCAAAGGAAAAGCCCGCGAAGGAGGCGGGCTTTTTTGTGCGCGGGGGAGAGGACGGCCGGGATGGTGAGAACGGGCTGTTCTTTTTCTTGACACGGGGGCGGTTTTAAGCTATACTTTTTCCTATACGCTACATTTGCCGGAGGGAACTATTATGGCTAAGGATATTAAAAAAGATTTGGCAGCGGCGCGGCTGGATGCCGAAAACAGAATGCGCGAGGTGGATTTTCAGGTAGATACGCTGAGCAACTGGACGGGTATCGGAGGTTATTTCTCGCCAGATGTCAATACACTTACGATTAATTATGTTGAGGGCGAAGACAGCTTTAATTCGTGGAGCGGCAGTATGGCGCTTCTGATGCATGAGCAGAAACATCGGGACAATCAGGCGCAAGGAATGTTTGCGTATGCGCTTTCGCCGGAACATATGTATAAAACCGAGATGCATGACGAGATTTCCGCTAATATGGCGTCGCTGGTTTATTTACGTGACAAATATTTGAAAACAGGAGATATTTCTGTTTTTGAAGAAGACGCTTCGCGTTTTTGGTTTTATACCGATGCCATCAAAAAAGGGGAGATAAATCCGTTCAGTAACAAAAAAGAAGATTTTGACAAAGAAATGGCGCTGATTGCCAACGGAACGCGGGATATGTGGATGATGGATTTTGCGACTAGTGAAACTTATCTTGATGTGGGAGTCGGTTATGCCAAGTCTTACGGCGAGAAGGACGGCAAGCACGCCGCCTATTATGACCAGAATTACGAGCGGGCGCGGAAAATCGCCTATACCATCGGCGGCGTGGATTTTACCCAATATATGGACAAGGACGTGGAAATTCCCGATGCAGGCAAACGCAGGATAATGGGGGGTGAAAAGCTGGCGAAGGCGCTGGGTTTGCCGAAGTATGACGGCAAAATGAGCCTGCTCCAATATCAGAACCTGCTGCAGCATGCGCTGGCGGTGCAAGACCCTTTTTGCGGGGTAAAATGCAGAGATGTCTTGCCTTATGGCGAGGGAACGCGCGGGCAGTGGAATACGGAAATGGCGGCGTATGCATATCTGACCGACAAGAAACTGACAAGCTATCAGCAAGAGGATTATCAAGCCGCGCTTGACAATGTGGCGAAAAACGACAAGGCGCTGATTGACGGGCTGGTCAACCAGGTGGCGCGGGAATATGCGGGACGGGGCGAAAAGCTGCCGGAAGGCGACGAAAAGGCTTACAACAAGGCGGTTGACGAACTGTACAGCGGGAAGGTCAAGTTCAATCAGGAGGACTTGAAATTTGAGGGGAAAGTCAACCTGCGACAGGCATTTAACCCGAAAGACGACCTGCCGTTGAAGGAGCTGCCGAAAGAGGCGGCAGAACTTCAGCAAAAAGTTGAGGATATGGGGTGGTGGAAACGCGGTGTGAAGCAATATACCCATTTCTTTGGCGAAACGAAGGAAATGAACGGGTTGGACAAGCTGCCGACGGCGCTTCGCTATCCGGCGGAGGCGTTGGGCGTGTATGTCGGCGTGCCGGTTATTGCCGGAATCAAAAAATGCGGCGAATGGGGGAGCGATGCCATTGATGCCGTCAAGGGCTGGTTTGGCAATGAAGCGGACGAGAACAAGAACGAGAACAAGAACGAGAACAAGCCGGTGCGTCCGGTGGACAAAGACAAAAAACCGGAATACCGCGAATGGAGCCCGAAAGAGCGCGTTTCCGACGTGCAGAAAAAGGAGGTGCTCAACCTGATGGCGGACGTTATCCGCAAGCCGGACGGCCGCGGCGAACCCGACGGGCTGATGGCGAAAAAAGGGAGACAGGCCGGGCAGACGGGAGCGGAACAGAAACAGGCTGAACGGGACGCGCTCAAGGGCGATATGCAGAAGGCGGCGCAGGACAAGGCGCGCATGATGCAGGTCATTGAGGGAATGAACCGGATTAACGGCGCGCGGAACGCGATGGACGCCGGCGGAACGGTCAATGCGTTGTATGACAAGTTTGGCGACAACGCTTATGAACTGCTGGCAAAGGCTGTCAACGAGCCGTATAACTTTGCACAGAGCGTCGGCGATACTTCCATCAAAACCTCGCGTGCGGCGGTTCTGGCGCTGTGCAATGCCGATGAGGCGCAGAAGAACGCCATGGTACAGGCGGTGCTGAAGGCCAGAGGACGGTAGAGAATTTTCTTTGAGTCTGGGGGCGCAGGCGGTGCTGCAAACCGGAGGACGGTAGTGGACTTTCTTTAAACCTGGGGGCGCAGGCGGTGCTACAAGCCGGAGGACGGTAGAGGACTTTCTTTGGGCTGAGTCGGGCGCATATACAGTACTATGATGGTGGCGTGTGCGCAGAGTTAGAGGCTAGAGGAAGACAGCGCGGAAGGCCGGCACGCAGAAAAAGAAAAGCCCGCAGGAAAGGCGGGCTTTTTATGTGCGGCTTATTTATATGCCGTTCAGGCGAAATATTCGCGCAGGTAGGTCGGGAGGTCGGCGGTGGCGATACGGATTTGTTCCATTGTATCGCGGTCGCGCAGAGTTACGGTTTCCGGTTGCTGCTCAATGGTTTCGAAGTCCACGGTCAGGCACAGCGGGGTGCCGACTTCGTCATGACGGCGGTAAGCTTTGCCGATGTTGCCGGTGTTTTCCAATGCGACGCGGCCGATGCCGAGCTTCATCAGCTTTTGCTTCAGCTCGTGGCATTTGGCCATAATTTCGGGGCTGTTTTTCTTGAGCGGAACAATCGCAATCTTTATCGGCGCGAGGTGTTTCTTTAACTTCAGCACGATGCGAGAGTTGCCTTCGCCCAAGTCTTCCTCGGTGTAGGCTTCGGTCAGAATCGCCAGTACGGCGCGGTCGACGCCCATGGACGGCTCAATCACGAACGGGACAATCCACTTGTTATTTTCTTCGTCGCGGACGCAGAGTTTGGTCGTGGATTCCGGGTTTTCGTGGCAGTGCGCCTCCAACCCGAATTCGTCCTGGCATTTGGTGTGGTTGCCGAGGTCATAGTCGCGGCGGTTGGCGACGCCTTCCAGCTCGTCATAGCCCCACGGGAAGCGGTATTCGATATCCGAGCAGGCTTTGGCGTAGTGCGCGAGTTCATCGGGCTGTTGGTCATAAACGCGGAAGCGGTCGGAGGTTACGCCCTGTTCTTTCCACCAGTCAATGCGCGCCTGTTTCCAGTATTCGTGCCACTTTTCATCCTCGCCGGGTTTGACGAAAAATTCCAGTTCCGCCTGTTCAAACTCGCGCACGCGGAAGATGAAATTCTTGGGGGTGATTTCGTTGCGGAACGACTTGCCGATCTGGGCGATGCCGAACGGCAGCTTGCGCGACGTGGAATCGACGACGTTCTTAAACTGGGTGAAAATCGCCTGCGCGGTTTCGGGGCGCAGGTAGGCGATGTTGTCCTCGTCGACGACGGGGCCGACGGTGGTTTTGAACATCAGGTTGAACGGGCGTGGTTCGGTCAAATCCGTCGAGCCGCAGTTCGGGCATTTGCCGTCGGTTAAATGGTCGGCGCGGAAACGGCCTTTGCACTTGCGGCAATCGACCATCGGGTCGGAGAACGTGTCTTCGTGTCCGGAATAGTGCAGCACCTTGCGGTTGGTCAGAATCGCGGCATCCAAACCTTCAACATCATCGCGCTCATAAACCATTGCGCGCCACCATGCGGCCTTGATGTTGTTTTTGAGCTCGACGCCGAGCGGGCCGTAATCGTATACGCCCTGCAGGCCGCCGTATATGTCCGAATTCTGAAAAATAAAACCTCTTCTTTTGCACAGGGAAACCAACTGTTCCATCTGGGTTGCTGCCATTTTTTTACCTCACCTGGGATATAATATTAATTAAAAACTAACTTCTTTTATATAATAATGGATTTGAATTGCAAGGATTAATTGAGGTAAAGATGAAAAATACGATTGTCGCGCTGGTATATGACTTTGACGAAACGCTCTCCACGACCTATATGCAGGATTACGTGCTGATTCCGGAGCTCGGGATGAGCCCGAAGACGTTTTGGAAAAAGGCGAACCAGTGGTCGGTCGACAACTGCGCCGACCAGATTACGGGCAGCATGTACTATTTTATGAAGACCGCCAAAGAAAAAGGCGTCAAGCTGACGCGTGAGAATTTTGCCTATTGCGGGACGCTGGTCAAGTACTATAAAGGCGTGGAGGGGTGGTTTGAACGCATCAACGCCTACGGGGAAAAGCTGGGGCTGAAAATCGAGCATTACATCATCTCGTCGGGGTATGAGGAAATTTTGTGTGGTGCGTCCATCTGCAAATACTTTACCGACGTGTACGGCTGCAGCTTTGCGTTTGGGGAGGACGGGACGCCGGTATGGCCGGCGCGCGTGGTCAACTATTCGACCAAGGTGCAGTACCTGTCCAAAATCAACAAGGGGCTGGGCAAGCTCGACGACAAGCTGGTCAACGAGTTTATGGAAGACAGCAAGCGGCGGGTGCCGTTTCCGCGCATTATCTATTTCGGCGACGGCATGACCGACATTCCGTCGATGAAGCTGGTCAAAGACCGCGGCGGCAACGCAATTGCGGTTTATAAGCCCAAAAGCGCGCATAAGGAAAAGGCCATCAAGCTTCTGAAAGACGACCGCGTTAATTTTGCGCTGCCGGCAGACTATTCCGATGGCACGGCGATTGACACGGTGGTCAAGACCATACTCGACAAACTGGCGACCGAACGCAATCTGGATGTTCTCAAAAAGAAAGAAGAAGAAAAGAAAAAGTGCGCGGCCTGCGCGTAAGAGCGGGATGAAGAGGACTGCCGCAGCACAGCAAGGTGCGCGGCCTGTGCGTAGGAGCGGGCGCAGGGCAAAGAGAATGTTTATTTTTTGCTTGCCAAGCAATGAAACCTGTGGTAGACTGTATTCCTGCAAAATAGGTTTATGTTTATTATTCGGATGTTTCCACGGTTTTGGCTTTTTCAGGTTTTCGGCTTACGGAGATTTTGAAACGGATTGTGCGGATTTTTCCGGAGCGTAAACATAACTTATTGGGCAAACCAATGTTAAACCTTTAAAACAAAAATTTATGGAAACAAAAATCGTGAAATTTGTGTCAAATTTCTGTGCAACAGTTTTGGCAGCAGTGGTGATTGTCCTGACGGCGAAAGCATTTGTCAGCGTTATGTATGCATTTGCGGCAAGCCCCCGGGACGCCGGAGAACTTTATGAAACGGCTTTCGGTGCATGGTGCGGAAACTGGCTGGTTACGGTTATTGCCATTGTAGCGCTTGCGGCGTTTACGGCCCGGAAAGATTTGAAGGCACGAATTGTCAGTTACGGAGGAATCCTCGGCATGCTGGCTTCGGTCTTTTTCGGCTGCGTAATTATTGCGGCGGCACTGTATGACGGCGCGTATTTCAAAGCGCTGGGGCTGGCGTGGTTTTCCTGTCTGGTCTGGTTTGCGTTTTTGATTGTTACCGGCAGCTGCGTAAGGTATATCCGTTACGGCGATACGCCGGATACCGCGGATACTGCAGCCGGAGCGGCATAAAAACTGAGGCAAATTGATGATGAAGCGCTGATTCTGCGGGGGGAAACCCTGCGGAACCGGCGCTTTTTTGCGTTTTGATGTCCGTTTTGGGGAAGGCGGTGCCGGCGGGAAGAGCAGGCGATTGAAGAACTGGTGTTTGAAGAACGGGTGTTTGAAGAGATGGTGTTTGAAGGGCAGGTGTTTTTTATTGGACATTTGGCAAAAGCCGGTGTATAGAGGGGGAAAACCGGCGGAAGAATAAAGCCGGGCGCGGCTTGGCGGCAGGCTGAGTGTACGGTATCGGCAGGGTACGGGCGGCGGCAATGGCTGCTGAGCGCGGCATGGCGGCAGAGAGAGGTTTTAATGGCGAAAGACGACGAATATTATATGAGGCTGGCGCTGAAAGAGGCGCAGCGGGCGTATGCCGAAGACGAAGTTCCGGTCGGGGCGGTGCTGGCGGCGGCGGACGGGAGCGTTTTGGCGGCAACGCATAACACTTCCGAACACGGGCTGCACGCGCTGGCGCACGCGGAGACGGTGGCGATGAGCATCGGGGCGATTTCGCTGGAGCAGAAAAGGCTTTGGGACTGCACGCTTTACGTAACGCTGGAGCCGTGTACGATGTGCGCGGCAGCGCTGTCGATGATGCGGATTAAGCGGCTGGTGTACGGTGCGGCAAATCCGAAAGGCGGCGCGGTGGAAAACGGCGTAAAGTTTTTTGAGTCGGCGGCGTGCAACCACCGGCCGGAGATTGCGGCGGGCGTTTTGGCAGACGAATGCGGCGCTCTGCTGACGGCATTTTTTCAGGAAAAAAGGAAGAAGGACGGCGCCGGGGCAAAAAAATGTTGCAATTTGTCCGGCAAGATGTAAACTGATATCCATACAAATATGTTTATGTCTATTATTGACCGGGGAAACGTTCCGACGGCCGCTTTTGCGGAGAGGCGGAAAAGTTTCGGCTTTTGGCGTATGCTAAGCGTACGGCGATAAAAGGCACAGGCATGGCATTGTATCATTAACCTAATTTATTTACCCTTTAAAATTTTTTTCGTTATGGGAAATTTTAGTGAAAGTACGCTTCTTGCAAGCGGGATGTCAGCAGTGGACTTTTTTGCCAACAAAGGCAATCAGGAAAGCGTTCTGGAGGAAATCTCCGTTTTCGGCGATGCGGAGCTGAAGGCTGCCTTTGTGCGGCTGTTTAATCCGCCGGCGGCCGCCGACCCTTATCTGACGGGCAGCGCGGCGATTACCGAAAGCGAAATCGCCCAGATGCAGGCGGCGCCGGACAACGACGTGCAGCAGGAAATTGTCCGCCATTCCTCCGGGGAGGCGGTACGTTGCCTTATTGCGCGGTTCCGGCTTTCTCTGGCGGGCGAACGGGCGTTGTTGCAGCGTAAGGACAAGAGCCTGCTGGAATTTTATTTCAGCCGTTATGCCCTGTATGAAGACGCTCAGGAGCTTTTAGTGCGCACCGCGGCCAAAAAGCAGGAACGGTATGAGATTTTGCTGGCGTATATCGCACGGCACCAGCTTTGTGCGGAAGCGCTGGCCGAAGCCGTGCGGCGCAGGTTGCAAACCATACTGGAGGCGTATCTGAAACGCTATCCTCTGGGCAGCAGAGTTTTGTTCTTTTTGGGGCTTGGCAGTTCAACGGCGGAAGACAGAAAGAAAATTGACTTTCTGCTGCCGCTTCTGCACCGGCCGCAGGACAAGCTGATGCTGGCTTTGGAAATCCGCGAGCACTTCCGGCTGGCGAAACTCAAAGAGTATGCATTTTGCCGCGACGTGAGCGCATTGCTGCGCGACCTGCCGGCAGATGCGGCGGTCAAGATTGACTTGCGTCTTACGCCCAAGGAGGAATGCGCGCTGATTGATTCCGGAAACCGGCAGATGCTTATGCTCTATGTCTGCAGCCTGTCGGAAGAGGGCGAACGCGCGCTTATTGACCGGAACGACAAGAAGATGTTCAGCGGGTATGTCGACCGGCGGGCTTTGAGCGATGCGGGACTTCGCTACCTTATCAGTGAAGGCAGGGAAGAGTTGTTTAAAACATACGTCCGCCGCCGCCGTTTAAACCGTGAAATGCGCGCTTTTTTGCACTGTTACGGAAGTTCGCAGATGACAGAGTTTTATCGCTCGCTCGGATGTTTCTGGCCGTATTGAGGCTGTTCTGTGAGCCGGTCGAGAGCTGATAGCGAGCCGGTTGAGAGCTGCTTTGTGAGCCGGTTATGAGCTGCTTTGCGAGCCGGTTATGAGCTGCTTTGCGAGCCAGTCGAGAGCTGATAGCCGTGCGGTTTGCCATGGCGCCTGTTTCGAACCGGTTTGAGGTTTGGGCACGGAGCCGTTTGCCAACGCGGAATGTTTCCGAAAATTAAGAAGCGCTGTCTGTAACGGACAGCGCTTTTTGTGTCGGGAATGGGATGTGCGGCGCACCGGTGTACCGGTTCAGCAGCCGCGGCGGTTTTTGTTGTATTCCTCCATCTGTTTCATGCGGCGGATTTCATCTTCGCTTAATTTGCGTTGGGCAACGGCCTTGGGAGCGGGCTTTTCCGGCGCAAGGGAGGAGACGTCGTTTTTGCGTTCCCTTTCTTCGCGCGCCAGCGTTTTGGCAACTTCGTCGAGACGTTCCGAAATCAGGTTGTGCGGCGTACGGTTGGCTTCGGTCTTTTCGTAATTGCTTTCAACCCGGACGCGGCGGCCGTTTTTATCGGTCGTATATGCCCCGGCAATCAGCCCGTCAGGCGTGTATTCGACGCCGAGCATAACGCGGTCGTTGATAATCAGTTCGCGCGCAACCAGCACATCTTTGCCGCCGACGGCGGAATAGATGGTTTTGAGGCTGGCCGGAATCATATCGATTTTGCTCTCAAAATACTTTTCGTTCAGCAGGGCTTCGATTTCCGAAAGCTGGCGTTTCATGGCAGTTCTCCTCACTCTGGGTTCCTCTTCTTTTCTTTCCTGCCTATTATAACATAAAAAAATATAAATTTAAAGTGCAAAAGAGTTTTAGTTTTAATTTTTTTGCAGGGGGAGCAGAGAGTAACGGAGCGGAGAGCAGAGGGCAGGGAGCGAGACGATATGTGCAGGGTTGGTATGGCGGGAGAGGGGGGGCGTATGGGAGCGAGAGGATATAAAATTGGCAGAACGTAGTGAACCGGAACGGGCGTTATATTGTGTGTTGTGCGAATTGGAGCATAAAAACACCGTATTACCAATAAGGGAATACGGTGAATAAGTTAGTGTTCGAAAAGGATATCCAACTTTTCAATAATCAATGCAGGATCTACATCATCATAAAATTGAGCACTTCCCAAAGATGGCTGTTCGAAGAAGTTGTAAAGCCAATCCCGATACCTGCTATTCTCACAAAATATGACAACCTTGTTATTCTTGCTAATGGCAATCAGAATTACGTTGCCGGTATCGATGTTTAGTTTGTCAGCAATACAGGGCGCAAGTTTGTAGACAAATTCTAAGGCCATATCTTCAGCTGCGGAATAATTAAATTGAGTTTTAATAATTGTATAAGGCCTGCTAAAATCAAGAGTAAGCTGTCTTGATTGAATTATTTGTTCAGGCATTCGACCTTCCAATGGACTTTTCAATCTTTTGGAATTTAAATTTTGGTTTTTCTTTTTAGACATCATAATTTTTTCAGTTTTAAAGTGGCACAATAATTTATTTAGCGTTTTTTTGTTAGTACTTTTTTTTATATTGCAAGAGATATTTGGGGCGGCATTTTGCGGTTTAATGTGCTCGTCGGCTGGAGGGCGTGCCTTGGAGAGACGGAGCGGGGCGGTATATGCAAAATTGATTTGATTTTTTTTTTGATATGGGGTAAGAAAAGGAAGATTACGGTTCAATTTACAACAAGAGGATTTGCAACGCTATGAAAATCAACGCACAGCCGGTCAGAGGCACCAAGGATTTTCTGCCGAACGAGGCGGAACTCCGCGACTATGTCCAGGGCAAAATCGCCGACACCTATAAACAATACGGATTTCAGAAAATCGGAACGCCGGCGATGGAGGATATCGAGCGCCTGAACAAAAGCGACGGCGGCGAAAACCTGGCGATGATTTTCAAAATCCTCAAGCGGGGGCAGAAACTTGACCTTGCCAAAGAGGGGCTGACGGAAGACGACCTTGTGGACAGCGGGCTGCGCTATGATCTGACGATGCCGCTGTCGCGCTATTATGCCAACAACCGGCAGTTTCTGAACATGCCGTTCAAATCCATTCAGATTGACCGGGTGTTTCGTGCCGAGCGACCGCAGAAAGGGCGGCTGCGCGAGTTTTTCCAGTGCGATATCGACATTATCGGCGACTCATCCAACAATGCCGAAATGGAACTGATTGCGGCAACGACTTCGGCGCTGGACAACATCGGGTTTACGGATTTTACCCTGCGCATCAACGACCGGCGGCTGCTGACGGACATGATTAAATCGGCCGGGTTCGGCGACGATGACGTCATGCCTGTCTGCATTATCTTCGACAAGCTTGACAAAATCGGGCTGGACGGCGTCAAAGACGAACTGCTCGGCAAAGGATACGCAGCGGAAAAGGTAGAGAAATTTATTGCGGTCATCAGCGCGGCGGACGATGAAGAGAGCGCTCTGGCGGCAGCGGAAGGGTTTGCTTCCGATGCGTCGGTGGTGGAGAAGATGCGGCAGGTGCTGCGGTTTGCGCGCGAGATTGCGTACGGGCGCTTTAACGTCGTGTATGACAAGTCGCTGGTGCGCGGCATGGGCTATTACACGGGCATGGTGTTTGAAATCGTCAGCCCGAAGTTCGGCTCGTCGGTGGCGGGCGGCGGACGCTATGACAACATGATCGGCAAGTTTACCGGCGAATCGGTTCCGGCGGTCGGTTTTTCCATCGGGTTTGAACGCATTTGCGCAATTTTGCAGGAAGAGGGCTTTGTGCCGCCGCGGGGCGAAAGAGTCATTCTGGTCTACAACCAGACCGACGATTTTGCCGAGGTTGCGGATAAGGCGCGGGAATTTCAGGCGATGGGGATGTATGTTACGATGCTCAAGCGTACCAAAAAACTCGGCAAGCAGATGGACGCGCTGATTGCGGGCAGCGGGTACAATTATATGTATTCGTTTGGCGAAAGCGATGCGCTGAAACCATTAAAGGGCTAATTTTGCACGTTTTATTGCAGAAGATTCTATTGTAAGAGATTTCATCGCAGATGGTGCGCCACATTGTTGCGCTGTGTACGTCTGGGGACTGTCGCAGGTGCGGTATTTCCGGCAGACGAGAGAAAGGGAAAAGAAAACTAGCGGTTTTTTCCGGGCGCGGGGCGGTATGATATGTCGGCAGGCGGCCAATTGCGGCTGTGGGGTTTGCTGCCGGTTTGCCGGTTGTTGCCGTAGGTGGTGCTTCCGGGTTGCCGATTATTGTCATGGGGTTTGCTGTCGGTTTGCCGATTATTGTCATGCGGCTGCGGCGCTTGGCCCGATATGCCGTCTGATAAATACGGATTTTCCAATTCGCTGATGTGAAGGCGGGAGAGGATATTTTGCCGCTGATTAATACGGGAGCGTATTTCCTGCAGCTCGGGAGCCAGGGTGGTCAGGTTTTCTGTTCGGTTTCGGCCGATGTGCAAACCGTGCAGGTTTTGGGACAGGGCGGCGGCGAATTCTGACAGGCTGCGGGCATCTGTGCCTGAGGTATGAACGATTTCTGCGGCTTGAGCCATTTCTTTGCGCCATGCAGGCGACGCGGCGGCTCTTTGGGAGATGTAGTCGCTGCTCCAGTTTATTAAATCATGCGGCGGGCGGATATGCGCTTTCAGTTGTGCCGACGAAGCTGATTTGGAGGCGGTAACGGTATCGGTATGCAGCTCGGCGTTCAAAGGGGCGGACAAAGCGCCATTTCGGTTTAGTTTTTCCAGCTGCGTTGCGACGGCTGCATCCATGCGGTTGTTTAAATAGTCGTAAATGCCAAAGGCGGCGTCGGCATGGTTTATGCCATAGCAGGTCGTTTCGTTTTCTGCTCCTATGTCGCGGGGGAAAATTGATGCTGTTGTTGCCGTTGGCGCCGCTGTTGATGTCGCCGCTGTTGATGTCGCTGTCGCTGCTGTCTGACTGTTGCCGGGGTTCTTATCCGCTTGGGGGCGGCGGCGCGAAAAATCGGGGTGCGGCGAATAAGAAACAGGGGAAACGTTGTCAGGAGCAGCATTGTCCCGAGCAGCGTTGTCCGGGGAAACGATAGTCGGGGAAGGAATGTCCGCAGACATGACAGAGGGAGTGGCGGCTTTGTCCGGGGCGGGTTCGGAAGCCTGATTAAGCCGATGCAGCACGTTATCGATTTGTTGGCGGTTTTTATAGAGATATTCGGCATTGACGGCAATAAATGCGTCCAGTTGTTTAAGGGCGTGTTCGCGTTCCGCTTCGGTCTGCGCCTGATTGGCTTTTTGGTTTAACAGAGCCAGCTGTTCCAACAAGTTGACGGTTTCCGCCTGATGGAGAATGGTCTTGGCATTTTTTTCGGGGATGCCGAGCGCTTCTGCCTTAGCGGCAAAAATCAGGCTCTTTTCTTTGCAGTTTAAGGCATGGCTCAGGTTGTCCTCATCATATCCTGCGGCAGCGAGTATGTTTTCATAACGTTTCAGCTCCTGAAAGGGAACGACGGAATATACCATATTGGGCATGGTTACGGGGTATTGCATCCGCAGCGCGAGGACTTCCCGGTTCAGGTAAACCGGATTTTGCAGAACCAGTTTGATGGCACGTTCGCGGAGAAACTCCGGCGGCAGCTGGCCGCTGAACACTTCGGACGGCAGGATGTTGCCGTAAAAGGCTTTTATCCACGGTTCGCAGCTCAGTTTCTGCCAAACGGCATATTTGCCTTCATGGCGCGAATGGATGGCATTTACGGCATTTTCGGTTATGCCGTCCCGGGTGTATGACCGATAGTCGGCAGGGAAGTTGTAGTATAAATAGAGTTTGAAATCTTCCGTATTGGTTATCATAGCGACCTCGACAAAATGTTTATTGGGAAAATTATACTCTTTTTTCGGCGGGTTGGCAAGAGTTTTTTTGTTTGGCAGGGGGAAGCGGCGGGCAATAAAAAAAGGTTCTTCCCGCAGGAGAACCTTTTTGTTTTCGGTGTTCGTGCAGCTACCGGCGCGGCATCGGCCGAAGCGGCGGAGTCGGCGGGGTAGGCGGCAGCGGTTTCGGGGGACGGTGGAACCTTGCCGGATGGTGATGCGGCGGAGGCGGCGGACAGTCGCCCAAAAGCGGAATGCTCATACACGAACTTAATGACATTAACATTGCGCTGAGAAGCATTATCAGGAATGCTTTTCTCATCATTTTCATTTTTGTTTTCATAATTTAATTATTTAGGGGTTAGTAATAGGCATATCTATAATTTTACGGCAATAAGGATAGCATATTTTTGCGGACTTGGCAAGCGGAAAATTTCGGGGCAGGGACAGGAGAGCGAAAGGAAACCGCATGCAGGCAGAAAAGCGGGCACGAGAGAAAAAGGAAACCGTGTGCAGGCAGAAAAGCGGGCACGAGAGAAAAAGCAGGCGGAGCAAGATTGTTAGAATTTCGGCGTGCCTGTTTTATTTTTGCGGAGGGTTCATATCGCCTTATCTGCCGTTGTACAGAAAATCAGCCAGTTTGGAATTGAATGCCGATGATTTTACGTTGTTTTGAGAAACTATCTGTTCCGCATCCAAAACAAATTTGTTCCATATCAAAGCCATGTCTTCATTTTGCCTTTTCAGTATTTCTCCGATTTTTTTATGTTCGCTTTGGGGAATTCCTTTTTTTATATCTACATCGTAAGGCGGAATGGGTGAGCCATTCCATTCATCGTATTTGGCACCAATAAAAGAAATTTGTTCACCGGCGGAAATGCCGTCCAAATCAAACCGGAGAGAATAGTCAACGAGATGTTCCCCTTTGTACGCAGGGGCGCAACCGCCGTCCATGCAGCGGGTATAGGGAGACTTTCCGGTATCATGCTGTGACCTTTTTAGCGCCAGAGACAATAATTTGCCATTCAGGGCAATGTCAAAGACCAAATCGGCGTCTTCGGCTCTGCTTATGGTCGTCTGGGCGCCATTTACATTGTAGACGCCTAAAACGTCTGTCCGTTTGGCGAAATTATTTTCAGTCTTCTGAATTTTTTCATTCATTTTATGTTTCCTTAAGTTAAGAGTGCAATAAATTGAAAATGACGGACGGAACATATAATGTTTTATTCCGTCCGTGTGTCGGGTTATCTGCCGCTGTTGTTTTTTGCCAATTTGGCGGCGTTGGTTTTGGCGGCGGTTCTTTCCTGTTTTTCACGATTGTAACTGACTATGTAGTTCAGCACTTTTTCATGGTCGGGATAACCTCCCCAGAAAGCATTGCCGTTTTCATCGCCCAAGCCGGCTCCGCCGTTCCACCCGCCGAAATTGTCATAAACAGGGATGGTCTGGTTTGCATCCCACGGGGCGGGCTGTTCGCCAATGACGTTTCCTTGCAGCATTTTGCAGAGTTTGCCATCGCCGAAATAATTGGCTTCGCCGTCATCGGAGAGAATCAGCAGGTTTTGCTGTTTATCCTTTTCAAACAGGCGGTCGGCGACCGTGGCAGTTTTGGAGTGTGCCATCCTGACGATGGTAACGCCGCAGATTTCTTCTTTTTTACTGATTGCGCGTTCTGCTTCTTTTTCCTGTTCTTCGGTAATGCCCTGGCACATCCGGTCGCGGCGGCGCACCCGGGCGATTTCTTCCGGCGCGGCACCCATTTCCATCATGCCCGGAATATAGGCAGCATCGTTGGCTCCGATAAGCTGCAAATCCCGGGTTTTCTCAATTCCCAGCAAATCGCAGATTTGAAGGACGGATGCCGGACGGCCGGCGTTTTGGTTGTGATGGTCGATATTTATGGCGTTTTCGGGCAATTTGCAGTCTTGCTCCAGCTCAATGACGACCGGGGTTTTACCGTCGGCGGCGGCCCGGCTGATTTCCGCTTCGTAAGCCGAAGTTTTGGCGCCCCAGCCGAGATTTTTGTCTATATACGGCTGGTTATGGGCACTGAGCAGTTGTTTGATGGTTTCCATTTCGAGGTCTTTGCCGCCGATAAAGAAAATGTATTGATTGTCAGTCATTGTTCTCTTCCTTTCTTGTATTGTTGCGTATAATTATTGTACCTATAACATAATCAAAAGTTTCTATTGCTAACGTGTTGTATATATTGAAAAATAAATTGTTGAATATTGTTGAAAATTAAGGTACCTTATTTTTCAGCAGTTTTTTGAGCGCGTTTTTCAGGCAAAAGCAGTGAACTGCCAATGCGGCGCGGAAAATGAAAAAAAAGCTTTACATTTTATTTCTTTGTGGTATTAAAGCCAAGCCTTGTACAGGCGGCGAATCGCGAAAGGAGCGGCGGAATGGTCGGTTCTTTGGCGGCAAGCGGCTGAAACGGGGCGATATTTGGTTTCGCCGGAAACGTCATGTTTGGGGGCGGAACTTTGTTTAATCCCGTGGGGGAACAGCCATGTTCTGACCACGGACCTTTGGAAAAAACAATTTAAGAATTGAGGTTTAAAAATGGCTAAGTCTAAAAAGAAGATTTTAGGTTTAATCAAGCTTCAGATTCCGGCAGGCAAGGCTAACCCGTCTCCTCCGGTTGGTCCGGCTCTGGGCCAGAAAGGCTTGAACATTATGGAATTCTGCAAGGCGTTCAACGCAGCGACGCAGTCTTTGGAACCGGGCATTCCGACTCCGGTTATCATTACCGCTTACGAGGACAAGAGCTTCACGTTCATCACCAAGCTGCCTCCGGTATCCTACTACATCAAAAAGGCGGCGGGCGTTAAATCCGCTTCCAAGACTCCGGGCAAGGAAGTTGCCGGCAAAATCACCATGGCGCAGGTGAAAGAAATCGCCGAAGCCAAAATGCCGGATTTGAACTGTTCAACGGTTGAAGCAGCGATGAATATGGTCAAAGGCCAGGCTGTTTCGATGGGTATTCAGGTAACGGAGTAAAGCGATGACCGGAAAAAGATTAGTAAACGCCTATAAGAACGTAGACAAGAACAAGAGCTACTCTTTGAAGGAAGCGGTTGCGCTGGTTAAGGCCAATGCAGGCGCGAAATTTGACGAAACGATTGATTTGGCAATCAACCTCGGCGTTGACCCGAAATATGCCGACCAGATGGTTCGCGGCGTATGCGGCCTGCCGCACGGAAACGGCAAGACCGTCCGCGTTGCGGTTATGGCACAGGGCGAAAAAGCCGATGAGGCAAAAGCTGCCGGTGCCGATATCGTCGGTGCCGAGAATCTGGTTGACTCCATTCTGGCGGGCAAAATCGAATTTGACCGCTGCATCGCTACCCCGGATATGATGGGGCTGGCCGGACGCGTTGCCCGCGTTCTGGGACCGAAAGGCCTGATGCCGAATCCGAAGCTCGGGACGGTTACGACGGATGTTGCCAATGCCGTTAAAAAGGCAAAAGCCGGCGAAGTTCAGTTCCGCGTTGAGAAGAACGGTATTGTTCATGCCGGTATTGCCAAGGCTTCGTTCAGCGAAGACAAAATTTACGACAATGCCAAAACGTTTATCGAAACGATTTTGAAGGCTAAGCCGCAGTCGCTGAAGGGAACTTATCTGAAGAAGATTTCCATCAGCTCAACGATGGGTGTTGGCGTACGCGTTGACGCGTCTGCGCTGTAAGCAGCTGTTTTGAGCCGTACGGCCGCTGCCGGCAGTTATGCTGAGGCGGCGGGGCGGCAGAAAAGAAACGGTTTTGTCAAGAACGCTCCGGGGAAAACTCCGGGGCGTTTTTCGTGTGGCGGTTGTGGGGGCGGGGCGTTTTTTATGCGGGGCGGTTTGAGCTGTTTGTTGGGCGGACAGTATTTAAAATGTTGAAAAAAAAGCTTGACTCCGGCAAAAGAATCATTTAAATACGGAGTCAACTTGAGCGGGGCTGCCGCCGGTATGCATCAGGGCAATGTTTGGTTGGTTTGATGCAGAACGTGCAACAGCGCTGTTCATACTGTCCAAGACCGCAGGCGGCGGCCGGACGCATTCCCGGAGCAGGGCAGAGCGAGAGCTTTGCTGTAAAGGTTTCGGAGAGGAATTTTCGAAAAGAAGTTCTGAAACAGAATTTTCCAGACGAAAGTTTCGTTGCGGACGGGTTCCTTAATTTCCTGCGCAGACGGAGTAAACAGATTTAATTAATCAATTTTTTCTCCTCCGGACAGATTTGGTGCTGCGTGCACCGCGCCGGTTTTTTTATTGCCCGAAAGGGGCGCCGAACAGCGGTTCGGGACTGTGAAAAGCGGTTTGAGGCATCGGAAGGCGGTTCAGGACTGCGAGAGCGGTTTGAGACTGCGGAAGGTGGTTTGAGGCTGCGAGAGCGGTTTGAGGCTGCGGAAGGTGGTTTGAGGCTGCGGAAGGCGGCTTACTGCAAGGCGATGTGATAAAAACGGGGCGGAAGCGCAGGTGTTGTAAACGGTTTTACGGGGACAGGCGACTGTAAGGACAGGCTGCTGTTGCCGCAAAATCAGATTTTGGAGACAAGCAAGTGAATCGCGAAGAAAAAGCTGAACTCCTCAGCGAGATGAATGGACTGATTTCCGGCTCTGAAGCTGTGGTTATTTCTCATTACAGAGGACTGACCGTAGCGGAAATGGGCGAATTGAGAAAGAAAGCCCGCGAACTCGGCGCTGAATTGAGAGTTACCAAAAACCGCATTACCCGTCTTGCTCTTAAAGGTACGAAATTCGAAGGCTTGGACGATTTGTTCAAGGGGCCGACCATCATGGCTTATTCCTCCGACCCGATTTCTGCATGCAAACTCTGCGTACAGTTCGCGAAAGAGAATGAGAAATTCCTGGTTGTCGGCGGCGCTTTGAGTTCCGGCGTTCTGTCGATGGCAGAAATCGAACGGCTCGCAACCATTCCGTCTATGGACGAACTGCGCGCCAAGATTATCGGCCTGCTGCAGGCTCCGGGTGCCGCGCTGGCACGCGTTACCAAAGCTTACAGCGAGAAAGAAGCCGCGTAAGCTTAACGAGTGTGGCCGGTATCGGCCGGGCTTTTTTGACCGGATTGCGGATTTTCTGCCCGAATTGAACGGATGGGAAAGCAGACGGGGGAAAAGAGCGGCTGTTGCCGGGTGGTGATGATAAAAAAGTTTGAATAATAAGTTTAATTTAATTGGAGAAAAAAAATGGCCGATTTAGCCAAATTAGTTGAAGAATTATCTGCGTTGACAGTTATGGAAGCTGCCGACCTGTCGAAAATGCTGGAAGAAAAGTGGGGCGTTTCTGCGGCTGCTGCCGTTGCTGCTCCGGCTGCCGGCGGTGCTGCTGCCGCAGCTGAGGAAAAGACCGAATTCGACGTTATCCTCGTTGAAGCCGGCGCTAACAAAATTAACGTTATTAAGGAAATCCGCGGCATTACCTCTCTGGGTCTGAAAGAAGCTAAAGACCTGGTTGACGGTGCTCCGAAGACTGTTAAGGAAGGCGCTCCGAAGGCTGAAGCCGAAGAAATCAAGGCTAAGCTGGAAGCTGCCGGTGCTAAGGTTGAATTGAAGTAATTTTACTTCAGGCCGATACTCGGACAGGGTAATCCGGTGCCAGAGCAGCGGAAAAACCTGAGCCGAGATAAGATGAACCGCCTGCGGGGGATGCCTGCGGGCGGTTTTGTCGTGTGTGGTTTTGTTGTGTGCGGAACGGGAGGAGCGCGCGATGTGGAGATGGGAGAGAAAGAAGAGCGTACGGGCGCTCAAAAAAACAGGCTGCCCTCACGGGCGGCCTGTTCGTTTCTGTCATCGGAGTTTTCATCGGCGGGAATTTTTCGGGTTCCGCGGAGATGGCTCAGCACTGGAGATGGCTCAGCGCTGTTTGGCAATGAGCGGATTTGCACAGTGTCGGCCCTTGTGCGGGGCGGTGCCGCGTTGGCAGCCGAACCGGGCATAAAGGCATTACAGCCTGTGCCAGGCCGGGGAGGCCGCGAGAAATTCCCGTGCCGGGTTTTTCGTTTTGGCGGCCGGGCGGTTAAATACCGCTTTAGCCGGTGCGAATGCAAGGTCTTCGCTGCCGTTTTGGCGGCGGGGTAAATCCTGCATCCAGAGGTCAAACGCCGTATCGCTGCCGCATTTGCATAACGCCTCAACCGCAATGTCCGCGAGCGGATAACGGCTGATGAAGTACATGATTTCCTCGTTGTTGCGGCGGTAAATCAGTTCGCGCTGCGCTTCGTCACAAAGGCTGTGATTGGCGAGGTAGAGCATAATTTCGCGATGGTTGCCGCGCTTGACGAAATGTACTTCTGGCTCGTCGTGGAAACAGTGCTTTTTGATGTAAGCCTTGATTTCCGCGTGAATGCCGCGTTTCAGGAGCAGTTTCTCGCTTGCTTCGCAGAGCCAGTGTTTGGACAGGTAGCCCAGAATTTCGGGGCGGTCTTCGCGTTTGAGAATCATTTCCTGCCCGTTCGGAATCTGATAGTGCATAACGTACTTGACAAGCAATGAGAAAGCGCCGTGTTTGAAAAAGAAGTCTTCGGCTTCCTGCACAAAACGGCGGCGGGCGATGAACTGTTCAACCTTTTTGCGGCTGTTGAAGCGTATCATCTTCATTTGGCGCAGTTTTTCCGCTTCTTTGCGGTTGGATTGCGTTTCAATGAGGAAGTTGACTTCTTCGTAGGTGCCGCGGGTCAGCAGCGCCAGCTTTTCACGTTCGTTCAGGCGGCCTTTGGCGATGACAAGCATAATGATGTTATGATTGCCGCGCATAATCAGGTCGTATTTGGCGAACATGGAAATCCGGTGGCGGTTGATGTGGCTGATGATGGCCTTTTCACTGCCGCTCCAGACGATATCCCGCTCGGTATACTGGGGCACGTCATGACGTTTGAGGTACTTCATCACGGTGTTGTATTCGCCGTGAGTGAGAAGCAGCGCAATTGTCCGGCACGGGTCTGCGGCGCTTTCGAGCACGGCATCCACCAGCTGCGGGCGATTGGCACGGAAAACTTCTACCTGTGCCGGTTCTTTCAAGCCATAAGCTTTGATATAGAACAGGCTGGCTTCGGTTATCCCTCGTTTAATCAGCTGTTTTTCGGCCCGGGCGCTGAAACGGTTGTTTACGACGTAAGCCACCAGCTGTTTGGGTTCGGCGGAACGGATAAACTCCAGTTCCTGATCCAGATTTTTGAGTTTCATAATCTTCGTGCCGCATACTTTACTTTGCGGGCTTTATTAGTTGATAAATAATGGGGATGATAATTCACAGATTTTTATTTTGACAAAGACATGATAGCCGAAACGGCGTTTTTGTCAAGAAAAAAAGGAGCGTTGGGGAAAAGGTCGGGAGAGGAGTATTGGAGAAGAGATATGGAAACGGGGAGCACAACCGCAGACGAGCCGAGTGGCAGCGCCATGGGTGTAGTTATGGCGCGCAGGGCGGGGCAACGAAGGCAGCGCCACAGGCAAGTGCCAGCGGCACAGGCAACGAAGGCAGCGCTACGGGTGTAGTTATGGCGCATAGGGGAGCCTGCGCTTTGGTGCGCGCGAGGCTTACGGCTGCGCTGAAAGGGCGGCTTGCGCTTTGGCAAGGGCAGCGTCGTCCAGCACCAGCACGATGTATTCGCCGCTGATGAACAGGCTTTCCGGTGCAGGCCACGGGCGGGCGCGGTTCAAGATATATTCCCGCAGGTTCGGATTGGCGGCAACGGCCTCGCCCAGCCCGGCGTCGGCTTCCAGAAAATCTGCCTGATAATAGAAATTATACGCGTCTTTGGCGCGGCCGGCGGGATAATATGCCCAGGCCAGCAGTTCGCCGCTCGGCTGCTCGCCGGGCTTTTTGATATAATATTTGCCGCGCAGGCTCTGCTCACCGATTTGCAGCAGTTTGTAATGCCCGTTGACGTTAAATTCCGGCAACTTTTCCAGCCGGGTGATAATGCGTTCGGCGAGTTTGGTTTCCGCCTCCCAGCCGAATTTCCAGACTTTCAGCGCATAGGCGACGCGGACAAAGCCGGCGAAAATCACGACGATTGCCAGCGCATAACCGAGGCGTTTCAAATATGCGCCGCCGAGTTTTAAGACCGTTGTCAGCGCCAGTGCATATATCAGCGGCAGGCCGAAGAAATCTATCCGCGCCAGGTGGGCAGGGTTTTCCGCCGAAGGAACGGAGAGGAAAAACGCCAATTTGGATGCGAGCAGGATAAACGGAACCAGCAGCAGCCCGCGGGCGGCTGCTTTGACGTTCGGGCTTTGGAAAATCAGCGCGAAGAGAGCCGTCAGCACCATGGCGAGATACATGAGTTTATAAAACAGGTCGGCAAACGGCAGGGACACGGCGAACTGTTCGACCATGACCGCCAGCAGCGCCGGGATTTTGGCCGGAAGGGCGATAAGAGGCATCAGCTCGGTGTTGTAGGCCGGGCGCATAATGCCGGTGTCTTTGAGGACGACGATGATAAACGCGTAAATCATCAGCGCGGCGGTAAGGTTGGCGATACTCTGAACAATGCGTTTAAACGCGCACTTCAGGCTGATGTCGGCAAAGACGGTTTGCAGGAAGACCTTGCCCAGCACGGCGACGCCGATAAAATTAATGACCGGCAGGTAGGTGCCGAGCGCCATAACGAGCAACAGAACAGAGGCGATGTTACAGGCGTAAACGGCGTTCAGGTTGCGGCTGCGGCAGCCCGAAAGCAGCAGCGCCGCAAGCACGATGGCCGGCAGCCAGAAAATGCCCAGCGTATTTTGGGCGAAGTAGAGCCAGCTCAGGGTATAGGGCGTGATGAGGAAAAACAGCCCGGTTACGACAAACGCGGCGGTGCGCTGCGGCAGCTTCCAGTAAATGCCGAGCAGGACGCCGGCCAGCGCCAGACCCGCGAATGCCCAGAGATTGTTGATGACAGGGAGAATCTTGCCGTCAAACAAAAGCTCCTGCAGCCACCAGGCGGAAAAACGCCCTTCGCTCAGGCTCTGTGCCGGGTCGACGGCAAAGCGCACCGCCGCCCAGTCGCGGTTGCCCCACATAAAGTTGACGGTATGGAACAAAAAGGCAAGGTTGATGAAACCGAAGAGCTGCCAGAAACTTTTGCGATAAAGCCGGGGAATGGCATTGTAGCCGCGGCAGACTTCTTCCGCCCAGTCCAAATCGCAGCAGACATGGCGGATTTTTTCCCGCACCGCGGGCGTCAGCGCGGCAAAGGTTGCGGCAGCGACGACGAACCCGGCGGTTACCGCTCCGGAGACGGAAACGGCGAAGCCGAATTTTTTGGCGATTAACAGCCCGAGGGCGGCAATCAGCCCCCCCATGACGGCACAGATGAGATAAAACAATGACTTTTTCATAAGCTTTTCACCCGGTTTGTGGCGGTTGGCATTGGCTGGCGGCGGCGCGGCGCCGGTCTTTGGAGAACAGGTTGGGGCGCACGGGCGGCCAGAGTTGCTGCGGCTGCCGGTTTTCCGGCCTGAACTTCAAGTCCGGGCGCACGGGCGGCCGTTTATGGCGATGGCGGTTTTCTTTTCCGGTTTTCCGCAGGGGAAAAGGCAAGAACCGCGGTTTATGAAAACATTATAAGGCGTCGGGGCGGCGTGTCAAAAAAAAAGCGGCAGTTATCCGCTTGTTTATGCGGGGGTGGCAGCGCCACGGGCAACGAGGGCGGGGCAACGGGAGAGGGACGAGAGAGGGACGGGAGAAAAGGTGCGGGCTTTGGGGGAGTGGCAGGGCGGCGGGGGCGCTGAGCGGGCTGTTTGCGGGCGGTACTGCGTGCCTGAGCGATGAGAGGCGGGGCGGCGGAGGAGTGTGCCTGAGCAGACGGTCAGAACAGGCCGCTGATGATGCCGTTTTCGTCCACGTCAATATTTTCGGCGGCGGGATGGCGGGGCAAGCCGGGCATGGTGTTGATTTCTCCCGAGAGGGCGACGATAAAGCCGGCTCCAGCGGAGAGGCGGACTTCAGTTATCGGGAACGTATAGCCGCGCGGGGCACCGAGCAGCGTTTTGTCGTGCGAAATCGAATTTTGGGTTTTGGCGATGCAGACCGGCAGGCGGCCGTAGCCCCAGCGGGTGAACTTTGCCAAATCGCGGCGGGCGGCAGCAGTAAACGTTACCCGTCCGGCGCCGTATATGCCGCGGGCAACGGTGCGGATTTTGTCGGCAAGCGGGAGGGCATCGGGGTAGAGCAGGCGGAGCGAACCGGCGGATGAGCCCATCGGGGCAGATGCAGGAGGAGGAGTGCCGGCGGATGAGGCCTGCGGGGCAGATGCAAGAGGAGGTGTGCCGGCGGATGAGCCCATCGGGGCAGACGCAAGAGGAGGGGTGCCGGCGGATGAAGCGGGGAGAACGGGGGGCGCGGGTACGGCCGACGGGGAGAGAGGTGCGGCGGCGCTGTTCATATTCCGATTCAACTCAATCCTGTTAAGTACTGATTTAGCAAGATTTATACAGCCTTTTCCCCCTTTGCCCCAGCCTTCGGAAACGACGGCTTCCACGCCCTCGGCGCGGCACAGTTTCTGCACCAGCTTTAATTCGGCGGGGGTGTCGGATACGAAGCGGTTGACAGCCACGACCGGCTCGGCGCCAAAACGGCGGAGGTTGGCGATATGAGCGCGGAGATTGGCAAATCCGGCTTCAAGGGCGGGAAGGTTTTCGGCATTCAAATCCGCTTTGGCAACGCCGCCGTGCATCTTCAGCGCGCGCACCGTGGCGACGAGGACGACGGCATCGGGATAAAGCCCCGATTTGCGGGCAAAGATGTCAAAGAACTTTTCGGCTCCGAGGTCGGCGCCGAAACCGGCTTCGGTTACGACATAATCTGCCAGCGCCAGCGCGGTGCGCGCGGCGATGACCGAACTGGTGCCGTGGGCGATGTTGGCGAACGGGCCGCCGTGGACGAAGGCGGGGGTGTGTTCCAGCGTCTGTACCAGATTGGGCAGAACGGCGTCCTTGAGGATGGCCGCCATGGCACCGGCGGCGTTTAAATCGCGGGCATAAATTGGCGTACCGTCTGAGGTTTCGCCGATAACAATCTGATTTAAACGGCTTTTGAGGTCGGCAAGGTCTTCGGCCAGACAGAGAATCGCCATAATTTCGGAGGCGACGGAGATGTTAAAACCGTCGGTGCGGGGAATGCCGTTAGCCTTGCCGCCGAGGCCGATGCGGACTTCGCGGAGGGCGCGGTCGTTTAGGTCCACGCAGCGTTTGAAGAAGACTTTGGCAATACCCAGCCCGTTGCCGAATTTGATGTGGTTGTCTATCATGGCGGCAAGCAGGTTGTTGGCGGCGGTGATGGCGTGAATGTCGCCGGTAAAGTTGAGGTTGATTTCGTCCATCGGAACAATCTGCGAGCGCCCGCCGCCCGCAGCACCGCCTTTGATGCCGAAACAGGGGCCGAGCGAGGGTTCGCGCAGCGAGAGGGCAACGCGCTTTTTCAGGCGCTGCAAGGCATCGGCCAGACCGATGGAAACGGTGGATTTGCCTTCGCCGGCCGGGGTCGGGGTCAGGGCGGTAACGAGGATGAGGGCGCCGCGCGGCGCCGGGGTACGGAGAGAATGGCTGCCGTTTGGGGCAGGGGCTGCCTGGGTTTCGGAGAGGCGTGCAGAAGCGGCGATAGGGTGGGCGGTCATGGTGCGGGAGGCGAGTTCGGCAGTCTTGGCGCGCGACAGTTTGGCCTTATATTTGCCGTAAGGCTCGATGTCTTCAGTCGTCAGATTAAGTTTGGCGGCAATCCTGCTGATTTTAAACGGTTTTGCCTGATTGGCTATTTCTATATCGGTAAGCATGCGAGACCTTTCAAATTTTTTGTGAGGGAGGGGAACGGGGCGCCAGAGCGGGCGGATATCAGAGCATCCGGGCGGCAGAATGGCAGGGGCGGCGGCGCGGGAATGCGGACTAAGCCTATTCGTCGCGGACGATGGCCGTTGGTTCTATGGGTTCGGAGCCTTTCAGCGCCTCAAGGCTGGCCGCGATGCCGCCTGACGTTTCTTCAGCCGCAGCAGTCGGGGCGGCGGCCGGGGCGGAAGCAGCAGGGGCAGGGAAAGCTGCGGGAGCGGGAACGGCAAGCGGTTCCTTTAATTCCGGAGCAGGGCCGGGAACGGCTTCGTCCACGGCGGCGGAAATGGCCGCATGTCCGGCGGCGGCGGTTTCCTGCCGGAATTTTTGCAGATATTCCTCAAACCGGGCGCCGTCTTCCGGTTCCCACCCCATAATGTAATGATTTCCCATGCAGATTAAAGGCAGGCGGAGATCGCTGTTGGGGATATTAAATTTTTTAACGCACTGTTTGTAGAGTTCAAGATTGTGGTGAAACTTCATATCCGTAATCGGAATGTTAAGGTCGCGATGGTTGGCATCAAGATAGACAAAGGCGTCTTTGCAGGCGATGCACATGGCATGGGCGAAGAAGTAGATTTTGTCGTCAAGGAGATTTTGTTCCGGGGCAGGGGCAGTCATGCCGCGCGGGTTTTGCGCCGCGGAAGAACCGGCCGAGAAAGTGGCAGGCGGCACGGCAGGAGCGTCCGGGGCGGAGGCAATCGGCAGCGTGCCGGCAGCGTGCGCGGGGGACGGAGTTGCAGCCGGGGAAAGAACCGCGGCAGACAATAAGGCGAGAGTCAGAGCAAAATTTTTCATAACGATACCTCCTTTGATGTTTGAACAGAGTATAAGCAGGCAAAAACAAAAGGTCAAGCTTAAAGGGGAAATTGTTGCGACCGGGGCGGGAGGAAAAGCTCCGGCGAGGGTATGAGAAGAACTTTCGGGTGCGGGCATGAGAGGAACTTTTCGGCGAGGGTATGAGGGCTGCTGCTGGCAAAGTCTGGGGAACGGATTTTTCATCTGGTGTTTCTGACTAAAAAAGGAGTGTGGTTCGTACCGTGTTTGCCCTGTGCTGTTATGCGGAAAATGCGGCGGGAGAGGGCCACGCTACGGGAATAAATGAACGCCGCAGCGGCAGCGCAAATGTGCAGCACAGGCGCGGAAGCAACCGGCAGCGCAAAGGGGCGCATAGGCGCGGGAGCAACCGGCGGCGCAAAGGGGGCGGGCGCAAAAAGGCATAAAAAAACAGGAGCGCCCGGGCGGGGCATTCCTGTGTGATTTTCCGGCGGGGAAGTTTCCGGTTGCGGTTATTTTCCGACAGCGGTTATTTTCCGGCGGAAGTTTTGGCTTCCCTGATGATGTCATCGGCCATTTTGGCAAGATAACACATAACGGCAAGTGCCAGCGGCAGGGTTGTTAAATGGGTTTGAACAGTTTCCCAAACCGGATTTTCGGCGATGCTGATAATTGCGATAATGACGTATGCCGTGAAGAGCAAGCTTATCAGCGCTATGGCCAAAAGAAAAAGATGATTTGTTTTCATGTTTTTTTTGTTTATGAAACAGTGCCGCAAGGACATTGTTTCGGGTTAATAATAGAGATATTTTTATTTTAGTGAGTTAATTATACCATATTTTTTACGGTCTGACAAGAATAAAATTTCCCCTATGTTCAATGTGTTGCGCACACTCGGGGAATAAGGGCAGTCGAGGACGTGCCGGCGGGGCAGCCGGGCAGGGGCAATCGAGGACGTGCCGGCGGGGCAGCCGGGCAGGGGCGCGGGGCATGCGACGGCGAAGGGGGAATAAATTTTGATTCATTTTCAGGCGGGTAGGGAACGGGGGCAAAAAAGTTTCCGGTTGTTAAGATTATGCTAACCAAATCGGGTCTAAGGTATCGGCAATACCACTTTAGCAGGGATGCGTGATGAGTAATTATAATTTGGAAACGATATTAAACACTATTATTAATGCGGATTGCGTGGAAACCATGAAGAAAATCGCCGACAATTCGGTGGACGTGATTTTTGCCGACCCGCCGTATAACCTGCAGCTCGGCGACGCGCTCAAACGCCCCGACAATACCGACGTCAAGGGCGTCTATGAAGAATGGGACAGCTTTGAGAGCATTGCCGAGTACGACTGCTACACCAAGGCATGGATGAGTGAGGCGCGCCGCATCCTCAAAGAAGACGGCACGATATGGGTCATCGGCTCGTATCACAACATCTTCCGCGTCGGCTACATCATGCAGGATTTGGGGTTCTGGATTTTGAACGACATCGTGTGGAACAAGACCAACCCGATGCCGAACTTCAAAGGCACGCGCTTTACCAACGCGCACGAAACGCTCATCTGGGCGACGAAGAACCCGAAAGCGAAATATACGTTTAACTACGAGGCGATGAAGGCGATGAACGACGACGTGCAGATGCGCTCGACGTGGGAAATTCCGCTCTGTACCGGCAAAGAACGGCTCAAAAACGAAGAAACCGGCGAGAAGCTGCATCCGACACAGAAACCCGAGGCGCTTTTGTATCGCGTGATTATGGCATCGTCGAACGTCGGGGACGTTATCCTTGACCCGTTTTTCGGCACCGGCACGACGGGCGCGGTTGCCAAACGGCTGGGACGCAATTTCATCGGCATTGAAAAAGACGCCACCTACATCCGCGGGGCGCGAGAGCGTCTGGCGGCGGTGGAAGTCAGCCCGGAGAGCGCGGCGCTCGAATATACCTGCAAGCGCAAGCTGCCGCGGGTACCGTTCGGCGCGGTGATAGAAAGGGGCTTGATTTCTCCGGGAGATGTGTTATACGATGAGAAAAAGAAACATAAGGCCGTGGTGCGTTCCGACGGAACCGTTAAGTTTGGCGGGGAAACGGGCTCCATCCACCAGATGGGGGCGGCGGCGCAGGACTCGACGACCTGCAACGGCTGGGCGTACTGGCATTATGTCGACCCGAAGAAGCACAAGCTGGTCTGCATAGACGAGCTGCGCCAGATTGTCCGGGCGGAGATGTTCGGAGAATAGGCGGCGTGCCCGGGATGTCAGGAGTGGAGCGCGGAATATCGGAATTTGCGCGCGGGACGGTTTGAAAGGCGGCAGACAGGATAAGCGGCGTGCCGGGCTGGCGATAATGGAGAACAAATGAAAACAATAAACGGACTACCGGAAAAGAATAAAAATAAAAAAACGACGGGACGTTTTGGCGGCGTGCGGGAGAACGGAACCGACCGGGCAGGCGGAAACGGCGCGGCGAGGGAAAACGAAAGCGGTCGGGGTGCGGAGTATGTTAATGCGCAGGGAAAGTACGACCGGACGCGCGGGGAAATCCGCAAGGGCGACCGCAATCCGGGGCTGGCGCAGAACAACTACGCCGCGATTGACCTCGGCACCAACTCGTGCCGGCTGGTGGTGGCGACGCCGACGACGACTTCGTTTCGCGTGGTGGAAACTTTTTCCAAAGTGGTGCGCCTCGGCGAGGGGATTATTCAGGACAACGAGCTGTCGCCCAAGGCAATGCGCCGCACGATTCAGGCGCTGAAAATCTGCCGCGGGGTTATTGACGAATATATGCCGATTGCGGCGTCGCGCTTTGTAGCGACGGCGGCGTGCCGGAGGGCGAAGAATGTGGCGCAGTTTGCGGAAATGGCCAAGCGCGAGGCGGGGATTGAGCTTGAAGTCATCTCTTCAAAGGAAGAGGCGCGGCTGTCGGTGGTCGGGTGCCTGCCGCTTCTGAACCGCAACATCAAGCGCGTGCTGGTGTTTGACATCGGCGGCGGGTCGACGCAGATTTCGCTGGCGCGGGTTACGGACAACGGCAAAACGTTTATCGAAGGCTTTGTGTCGCTGCCCTACGGCGTGGTTACGATTTCGGAGGCCTTTGCCGGGCATGAGATGAGCACGCTTGAGTATTCCACGGTGGTGGAGCGTACGCAGGCGATTTTGCAGGAATTTGAAGACAAGCACCATATCCGCGAGGCGATTGCCAATCAGGAAATTCAGGTTATCGGCACGTCGGGGACGGTTACGGTCATCGGGGCGGTGCACCTGAAACTGCCGCGTTACAACCGTTCGGCGGTGGACGGGATTGCGATTTCGGCGCCGGATATTGACTTTACCATCAACAAAATCAAAACCATGGGGCCGGAGGGGCGCTGCAAACACCCGTGCATCGGGCAGTCCAAATCCGACCTGACGATTGCGGGGTGTGCGATTATTGAGGCACTGACGACGTTCTGGCCGATTTCGGAAATTACGGTTGCCGACCGCGGCATCCGCGAGGGAATTTTGCTGGATATGATGCATGCACGGCGCGTCAACGCCGCAGGCCACGGCAAAAAGAAACGGCGCAGCGGCAGGTTTCCGTTTGACCGGCGGGGCAGCGGCGGGCAGAGCGACCGGAGAAACGGCGGCGGCGCGTTTGGCGGGCAGCGCCGGAAGTGGCGGAATGCCGGGGCGGTGCGCAGATGACAAAAGAGGCATGACATGATGACGAACGAAAATAAAGACGGAAATACGGAAGAAAGCGGAAATACGGGAGAAAGCAGAATTATGGAAGAAAGCAGAATTATGGCGAGGAACGCAGAAGGAAATATGGAAAATTATGACGGGCGGCCGTGCGTGGCGGCGATGGATCTCGGCACCAATTCCAACCGGCTGCTGATTGCGGATACGGCGGGGAATGCCGTGTACCGCGACGTCAAGCATGTGGCGCTCGGCGAGGGGCTGGCGGAAAGCGGCAAATTCTGCCGGCGGGCGACGGAACGCGCCATCTGTTCGTTTATGGATTTTGCGGAGATGCTAAAGCTTTATAACGTCCGGCGCTATCGGGCGATTGCAACGGCGGCGTGCCGGATGAGCACCAATACCGCGGCGTTTCGCGCCGAGGTGAAACGGACGTCCGGCGTGGATATTGAAGTTATCAGCGAATATGAAGAAGCGCGGCTGACGCTTCTGGGGGCGCGGCTGAACGCGCAAGCGGGGAAAAAGTACCTGCTGGTGTATGACCTCGGCGGCGGCTCAACGGAAGTAACGCTGGCGACAAATGCCGCAACGCCGGAGATTTTGGCGACGGTATCGGTGCCGCTCGGGGCGCGCAACGCAACCGAGATGTTCGGGCTGGCGAATTACAACGAAGCCGGGGCAAAGGCGCTGGAAGAGGCGGTGCTTAAATATCTGGAACCGTTTTTTGCACAGACGGCGGGCATTGACTATCACGGGCAGGCGGCGCTGGTGGCGACGTCGTCAACGCCGCTCAGGCTGGTGTCGCTGATTAAAAAGATGCCGAAGTATGACAAATTCGCGTCCGACGGCGTTACGGTGGCGACGGCGGATTTGGACAGGGTTATCGGCGAAATTCTGCCGCTGTCGTATGCCAAACGCGCGGAATCGGTTTATATCGGGCCGCAGCGGGCGAAGATTTTTGTGGCGGCGCTGGTGATTTTCCGCACGATATTCCGCGCGCTGGGTGAGGCGGAGCTGACGGCGTCGCTGAAAAGCGCGCAGGAGGCGATTGTGGCCGAACTGGCGGCGGAAGAGGATACAGGAGATGCAGCCGGGGCGCTGTTGCCGGCAGCGGAAGAGCGGGGCGGCCTGGGTGAACCGGCAGAGCTGTCCGCGAATGAGCCGGAGGAGGACACAGCCGGGGTGTTGTTGCCGGCAGCGGAAGAATGTGCGGAGAACCGGGTGAAAACCGGGGTTGAAACGAAAACGGAGGCCGGGCTATGGCAAAACTGACGAAATCGGCAAAGGAAGTGCGGGGGCGGAAGATGCTCACCGTCAAGCTCAAAGAGGCGAAGTACCATACTTCGTCATCAAACCGGTGGCTGGAGCGGCAGCTCAACGACCCGTACGTGGCGGAGGCAAAACGGCTCGGCTACCGGTCGCGCGCGGCGTTCAAACTGATTCAGCTGGACGAAAAATACCATTTTCTCGGCCGCAACAAGGTGATTGTCGATTTGGGCTGCGCGCCGGGCGGCTGGTCGCAGGTGGCGGCAGCGAAGCTTAAAGGCACGGGGAAGCTGGTCGGGCTTGACATTCTGCCGACCGAACCGCTGGAGGGGGCGACGTTTGTCTGCCAGGACTTTACGGAAGAGGGGGCGGACGAAAGGTTACTGTTGCTTTTGGGCGGTGAACGCGCGCATGTGGTGATGAGCGATATGGCGGCCAATACGACCGGGCATCAGCAGACAGACCACCTGCGCACCATCGGGCTGGTCGAGGCGGCGTACGCGTTTGCGAAAACAGTGCTGGCGACGGGCGGGATATTTATCGCCAAGGTGTTTCAGGGCGGCGCGGAAGGCATGCTGCTGGCGGATATGAAAAAGAACTTTGCCAAGGTCAGCCATTACAAGCCGGACGCAAGCCGCGAAAAGTCGCCCGAAACGTATGTCGTGGCGCAGGGGTTCCGGGCTTTAAAAGCGGAAGAGGTACGGGCGCTGCCGGAAGAAGACGATATGCCGGAGCGGTATGAACCGACGCGTGTGGCTTGTGCCGGCGGAGAATAGGCGAACTAGCGGCGTTGATGCCGGGGCTCGGCCTGTGAAGGTGTTGAGATTGTGCAGCCGGACGCGGGGGGGCAAGCGAGGCGCTGTGTGGCGCAGGTTCGGGGCTGCGTTGTTTGAAGCTATGCAGGCAGGGGCGGACAGTGAGGGTTTTGAGGCTATGCGGGTGGGCGCGGAGCGACACAGGTTCGGGGCTGCGTTGTTTGGAACGGCGTTGTTAGGAACGGTGCTGGTTTGGGGCTACGCTGTTCGGAGCTGCGTTGTTCGGGGTTATGCCGGTTTGGGGCGGCGGATGCAACCCGGCCGGGCGGTTATTCAGCCGGAATTCTTTTTTGTTGCATAATTTATTTTTATCCCCTATTATAGCAGCGAATCTAACGGGGGAATTCGTTTGTTATGGCAAAGATGAGCAGAAGGAAAAAGCTGGTACGCGTGGCGAAGCGCAAGTTGCTGAAGCCTGTATTGTACGCCGCCGGCATGAGTTTTGTCCTTTACCTTGCCATCAGCAACGTCGTCCTGCAGAAGAAGGTGTTTGAAGACCAGGTGCCGCGGTTTTTGATAACGCGCATATCCCGCACGTTTGACGAAACGGAGTTTATGCACCTGCTGCTGACGGTGCAGGAAATTATGAAAATGCCGACGGCTTCCGCAGAACTGGAAGAATTTGCCAACGGGGCGTTTCCGAGCCCGTGCCCGAGATTTTTGGAACAGCAGCTCAAGCGCATGAACTGGGAGCCGCAGGCTTTTCTGGTGCGGGTGAAAAAGCTGTTTGACATGTATGACGTTTATGACCGCGTGGCGCGGCTGGATGAAACGATTGCGTTTTTATCTACGGAAATCGACGAGCGGCGGCTGCCGTTTGAGATGAAAACGCAGGTAGACGTTTTGCAGCGGGAGCGCGATAATATTATCGGCACGCAGATTACGGAGGAAGAGTATAATTTTGTGAACGAGTACCGCGGGCTGATTTTACGGCTGAAACGCCAGTAAGGCGGAGGACGCGAGGTTTGGCAGCGAGTGCCGGGCACGAAGCGGCGGTTTCGCGAAACATAGAGGATTTTCTGCAGGCGTGCGAGCGCAGGCAGAATTTAGGCGGGTGGAGTCAGAAGAAAAAGCAATATTTTTTCTCTGGAGCCCATCAGAAGGATTCAGAGAGATGAAGCACCGCTTATGAAGATACCCGAGACCAGACGGTTTCGGGTATCTTTTGGTATGGGGACGTGTACGCGGGCGGGGTTACTGTTCGACGCGGACTTCGCGGCAGACGGTACGGCAGCGGCGGACGCCATTGTCGCAAGGGATATAAGTAACCGTCGGCGCGGGAACGTCATAAACCTGATAGGTGGTAACGACGGTCTGCACCGCAGTTTCCGGACAGCACTCGGAAGCGCCGACGAAACACGGACAGCTTGGGCATTCCGGTTCGCACGGCACGGGCTGCAAATAAACCTCGCGGGTGCAGCCTGCCAGCGCCAACGCCGCCAGTCCCGCCAAAATGTATGACTTGTTCAGCATAATCTGCTCCTTATCTGTTCCATAACATATTATTTACCTGATAAGATATATCCTTTTTTGCCAAAAGTCAAATTTTTTTTGGGTTGACTAATTGAAAAATATTGTCTATATATCTGGGCAGAGTGATATAATTCTAGTGTTTAATTTTTATATAATTCCTATTATGAACAACAAAATTATCAGCCTTATCGAGCGGAATGCCGATAATGAGCTAAAGGCTTATTTTGAGAGCCTGACAAGTGAACATCCCCTGGATTTGCATGAAGAACTGGTTTTGCTGGAGCATTTTTCTCCCGCGGCCGTTAAGAGCTACATCAACCGTTTCCGTTTTTCCAAAGACGCGGAAAAGGTTTTTGTCCAAATAGCCCCGGCCGACATCCGGCTGACGTATCTTAACTATTACGGCCTGACCGAGGAAACCCAGCGTTGCCTTATTCATTGCGATAAGGTGGAGGCATTGCGCGACTTTGCCAAAATGCGCCGCCTGGCCGACCCGGAATATCTGATTAAAACCGGGAGCAACGAGGCAGTGCGCGTGTATCTGGCGTTTAATCCGCTGGAAAACGACGACCAGGTTTATGCCCTGCTGCACCGGGACAATCCGTCTTTGTTTGCGGCGTATGCCAACAAATGGGTTATCAGCGAAAACGTGAAACGAAAGATTGTCGAAGAGCGCAACTATGCGGCGTTTAAGACCATCGTGTACCGGTTTTACCGCCTGTTTCGCAAAAAAGCGGCCAAGGCCAAAGACTTCGGCAAACTGATGGAAACGCTGGCGGCGGAAGCCCTGCCGGCGGAATTGCAGGTTGAAGTTCTGACGTCGTACGACCGGGATCTTATCCAGCTGCTGCTGATGACATGCCCGCTGGCGGCGGAAGCGCAAGAGGTGTTGTGGAAACGCAATTTTGACGCGGAATGGCTCAAGCTGCATGTGGAACATCTGTATTGCATGGGCGGTTACCGCTTTGCGCCGGAGAACGAACAGAAGCTGTTTAAAGTGCTGGCGAGCAAGAGTTTGGACGACTGCCTGACGCAATTCCGGCACCGGGACGACGTGAGCTTTGTCAAGTTTGCGACGCCGGCGGCGGTCAAAAAGTACGTGGCGGGCTATTGGCTCAGCGACGACGCGCAGGTGGCGCTGATTAACCGCGGCAACGGGGAGCTGATAAAGGAACTGATTTCCCGCTACAGTCCCGAACACGGCATGTGCTGGCAGGCGGAAGTCGAGCTGGTCAAGCTGGGGGCAACGGAAGCCGTGCGGCAATACATCGCGTTTCATTCCATGTGCTGGGAGGCGCTGTCGCTGCTCAAGGAAAATTTCCCGGCGGTGGCGGAAGAGTATTATGCGAAGCACCCGTACTAGCGCCTTTCCCGTAACGGGAGGGCGAACGAAAGAAAAGCTGCCTGTATGGGCGGCTTTTTTTATTTGACTTTTGAGTTACAGGTTTATATGCTGTTTGTAAGCAGTGGGGCTAAACACTGCCAGAGTAGTAGCATCTCTGTTGTTAGCGGTATTGGATATGTATCGTTAACGTTATATAATTTATTTATGTAACAATATCCCCGGCTATGGCCGCTTTTGTTATGGTCGGGGAGCCCTTGATGTATATATGAATATCTTGGGGTCATTGCTAACAACGTGACTGCTAACTCCCCGGCACCTTAAATAAGGTGCTTATTTTTTGCTTGATTTTTGTATATGTTGTGGTATCTTTGTAGAGAGTGGGTTGTAGCATACCCTTGTTGTTAGGTATTATTGTTTGTTATAGTGCTCTGTAAAATACGGAGAATTTGACTATATCCATTTTAACCGGGAGTTATAACGTATGTCCAGAACCTCGGTTTAAAGGTTATAAAGTCTATGCTAACAACAGGACTGCTACCTCCCGGTTGCCTCATAGTCAGGCAGCCGTTTTTTTGTATTCGGAGGGCAAGGCAATGAAAAGGATTATGGCGATTTTTATGTTGTTGTTAAGCGGGTGCACGCTCAAATATATGGAGGAGGGGCTGGCGGCGCTGCGCAATCAGCCGGTGCAGACGGCGTTTGCGGTGCTGGGGTATCCGGACAACGAGGTGCGTCTGCGCGACCGGACGGTTTATGTTTGGAATTATTCGACTTCCTACACCTATCAGTCGCCGTATGAAGAAGCGACGCATATGACGATGACGGCGTTACAGTTCGGCACAATGTTTATCAACGGCACAACGTCGGGATATCGGACACAGGTGGCGCAGGGAACGTGCCAGGTTAAGGTGGTCGTGAGCCGGTACGGCTATATTATAGATACGGATTTTCACGGCTCGGCTGCGGGATGCGGGGAGTATGGCGAAAGACTGCGCCAATATCTTTACCCAAAAGGCAACGGCCTGTTTTAGACAGGGGGAAACGGACGACTGTGCGGTTTTAAGTCCGGGGCAGCTGGCTGAGGGAATTGTGCGAACGGGGCTTTTAAGTCCGGGGCAGCAAGGCGGATTTAAGTCCGGGACGGCTGCCGCGGCGCGCCGGCGGGCGGGAGCTGCCTTTCCAGCTCATAGAGGGCGCGGGCGTCTTCCTTGTATTGGCGCGAAAGGTAATAACCGTCATCGGCGGTTTCGCGCAGGCGGATTTGCTGTTTCAGGCGGGCGATTTTCTGCTTGATATTCATATACTTTCCTTTTCTGTATATTAATTTTCATAATATATAGGTGTTTCGTATATTGATTTCAATATTTTCGCATTGGCGCCGATGGGCAAAATGCGGCAGAAAAGCGCTGATTATATAGCCGAATATATGGACGATGTTGATAACTCGGGACGGGCGCGGCGGGTTACAGCGGACGGCCGGAAAGGCAGAAGACGGCGCGGCCGAGGATTTTCACCTTGTTCTTTTTGTGGTACAAATCCTGATAGCGGGGGCTGTCGACTTTCAGCGCGTAGGTGTCGGCGGCGGTTTTTTGCAGGCGTTTAATCTGGACGTCGCCCCCGGTTTCGATAACATAAATGCCGTCGCCGCTGTAATTGCAGACGCCGGAATCGAACATAACAAGGCTGCCGTTGGGGAGCGTCGGTTCCATATAGTCGCCGTCGAGGCGGATAAAACGCAGGCTGAACGGGTTGCCCGCGCACCAGCTGCCGAATTCCGCAAAATTCAGCACCATACGCCCGACGACGTTGTCGCGGAGCTCGGTTCCCGGGCGTGCGGCGCAGATGTCTATCGCCACAAAATCCGCCGCCGAACCGGTCAGGTCGTCGTTTTCAAAGAGCGGGGGCAGGGCGGCGCCGCTTTGCAGAAGCTCGTCGTCAATCAATTCTTTTTCGCTGATGTTTAACAGCTGGCAGACTTTTTTGCGGTCGACTTCGTTCAGCCGCTTGGGAAAGCCGTATTTGACATACTGCTGGATGTATGAGTCCTTGCGCCCGATTTTCAGCGATACTTCGCGAAAGGTGTGGTTGCTGTCCAAGATATACTTTTCCAGCCGTTTGCGGATTGTTTGTAAATCTGCCATAGTAATATCTCCTTTTTATGCTACGCTATCAGAATAATTTTTTTTGCCAAGTATGTTTTTTAATATTGACAATGTATTAATTATCATATATTAAAAGTGCCTAAAAGTCAAGCCCAATTTTTGCAGTATATACAGGGTTATATATCAGGCTGTATGCAGGGCGCGCGCGGGAGTGTGCGGAGCGTGCAGGGAGCCGGATGCAGGGGCAGGCTTTGGCGCCGTGTGCGGGACGGGAGCTTTGGTGCCGTGTGCGGAAGATACCGGCGGTGCCGTTTCAGGACTATCGGACTATTTGGACTACTTTTATCGGACTATCGGAGAGACTGGCTGCCGGCGTTTCGGCGCGGGCGGCGGATTGCGCGGGCAGGCTGCCGGGAGCGGCCGGCTTGTGCGCGAGGGGTAATTCGTGGCAACGGGGAAACAAATGGATCAGATTATTTTTCATACCAATCTCAAATATATTATTGCGGGGCTGACCCGGGAACAGAAGGGGCTGCTGCTGGAGATGCTGCTTGATTGCGCGACGGGAGCGGCAGGCGGTACTGTCGGAACGGAGAATGCGGCAGGCGGGGCTGTCCGAACGGAGAATGCGGCAGGCGGTGCTGCGGATATGGGTGCCGGGGCGGTTACAGGGGCGTCTTTATCCGCCGTCGACGAAACGGTAGCAAACATCAGCCGCTATATTATGCTGCTGCAACAGGATATGGCTGCGAAACGGCAGCGTATGCGCGACATCGGCGCCAAAGGCGGCGCGGCACGGCGGCGGAATGTTAACGGGCGCGGAAACGCGGGCAGCAGCGGTGATGACGGGGCGGCGGACGATATGCCGGATTTGTTTGCAACGGCAGAGAATGCGGCGGTTGCAAATACGGCGGAAGATGTTGCGGAAAAAGCTGCGGTTTCGGGGAACGGCACGGCGGCGGCGGGCGGCGCTTTTTCTGCCGCAGGCGGCGGCAGCGGACATCAGAACAATGTTCAACCGCTGCTTCAGCATTGCTGCGGCAAAAGAAAAGAAGCAAAAGAAAATAATATTTTAAATAATAAAAATAATTTATTTTCGGAACGGAAAATTTCGCTGCCGGTTTTTCAACGGCCGTCGGCGGCGGAAGTGCAGGCGTTTGTTTCGGCTGAGGGGCTGAAAGTCGATGCGGCGACGTTTGTCGATTTTTATGACTCCCACGGCTGGTGCGTCGGGCGGACGGCAATCAAAAACTGGAAGGCAACGGTGCGGCTCTGGCATCGGCGTGCCTGCAGCGAAGCGGCGGAAACAGGTTTGGCGGCAGGTTATGCGGCGGGAAGCCCGGCAGGCGGTTACAGGGCGGGCGGTTTTACCGGCGGGGCAGATACGGGATACGGCGCGGCGAAGAACGGCTTTCGGGCGGCAAAAGATGCTGCGGCTGTTGATGACGAGGGGTATTGGTCGGAGCTTGAGGAACGGGTGCTGCGTGATGCGGACGGTGCCGACGGTACAGGCAGTGTCAACGGTACGGGCAACGAGAGCGGCTGCGGCGGAAATGGCGGCGGTTCGGGCGAGGCGCCGGGCAGCGTTTCGGGCGAGGAACCGGGCGGCGTTTCGGGCGAGGAACCGGGCGGCGGGGGAGAAATGCGCGACTAACTTTATGACCGGACATTTGAACTTAAACAAACACTCATTAACGGAGGGAACTCATGAGTCAGAAAAGCGACTATTTTTTCTTAAACATCAAACAGGTATATCCGAATTTTGCCAGGCCGTCGGCGTTGGAAACGGAAATCTGGGAGGAAATGCTGGAACCATACACGCAAGGGGATATCCTGGCGGGAATCAAATCTTACCGCAAGAGCGAGGATACCAACTTTGCGCCCAATCCGGCACGGTTCAGGAGCTATCTGTATTCGCGGGCGAAAAAGGCGGAGAAGCCGTGCCTGCCGCTTTCGCCGGAAAGCTATCTGATGGAAGAGGATATTCGTGCCGGGCGCTGCCGCCATTTGTTTCCGACATACTGCAAAGCGGTGGAATATGTGTTGGAAGTTGAGCTGAAAAAACTGTATTCCGAGGCGGAATTTAAGGCGTTTTCGCGCGGGAGGAAATACCGGCTGGCAGTGGAAAACGGCCTGTTTGCGGATTTTGACCGCGTGTTGGATTATGTTTATGCGAAAGGAGGACACTGATGATGACAGAAGATAAAGCGAAGGCGGCGGGAAAGCCGAGTTTGCTGGGCAGGTATTTTCAACAGGGGTGGCTCAGCAAAAAATATTACATAGCGGACGGATACCGCCAGCTTTACAGCGCGGAAGACAGGCTGCTGGCGGGAACGATGCTGTACGCGGATTTTCTGAAATGGGGGAAGGGACAGCTGCAGGTGCGCGATTACGCAATGCCGAAAGTCGACGGCGGCAGCGGCTGGGACGACTGGCAGACCGGCATCGGGGCGGAAAATTTCCGCCGGGCGCTGAAAAAGGTGTCGGCGCCGTTTGTGCCGGTGCTGTATAAAATCGTGCTGGAAGAAAAGGAAATCCGGGCGCCGAAAGGGGCGAGCACGCGGGAACGGCTGTATTTCAACGATGAGATAAAGAACCTGTTGTGCCGCGCGTTGGACGAACTGGTGCCGTATTATCGCCGCAGAGTGTAGGAAAGCAGCCGCAGAGTGCAGGCGGTACAGCGGGGGCAGGGGTACGGGGCGGCTGTGGAAGGGATGTGTAGGAGGGCAGAGGGGGCAGCGCCGCGGAGTTGCCGCACAGGCAAGTGCCAGCGGTACAGGCAATGCCGGGAGGAGGAGAAGCCGGTCAGAACATTCCCTTGCGGCGGAAATAGATAATCGTCATGACGGTTGCTATGGCGGAGATGCCCATTACGAGCCAGAAGCCGTTGGGGTCGCCGGCGAATGCCACCGGGACGTTCATGCCCCAGAACGAGGCGAGCATGGTCGGGATAGAAAGGATAATCGTGATAGCGGCGAGGAATTTCATCACCAGGTTAACGTTGTTGTTGATGATGCTGGCGAAGCCGTCCATCATGCCTTCCAAAATGGAGCGGTGCATATCCACCATTTCTATCGCCTGTTTGTTTTCAATAATCACGTCGTCGAGGAGGTCGGCGTCGTCATTGCCGAAGCCGGCGAGTTTGGCGACGGCGGGGGTGCGCATCAGGCGCAGCAGTTTTAAGAGCACGAGGTGGTTGTCTTTCAGCGCAGTGGTGAAATAAACCATCGACTTCTGGATTTCCATCAGCTGGAACAGCTCTTTGTTGGAAGTGGTTTTGCGCAGGGCATATTCAAGTTCGTCGGTGCGCTTGTTGATGATGTTCAGGTACTTTAAATAAAACTGGGTGCATTTGTACAGAATATTCAGCATAAAGCGCGCGCGGTCGCGGGTGTCGAACGTTTTGGCGGTCGAACGGTTAAACGAATTCATAACGCGGTTGTCGCGGGCGCAGATGGTGATGAAGTTTTTTGGGGTGATGACCAGGCCGCAGGGGAGAGTGTCAAAATTGCCCTCGTCGTCCAAAAGCGGCAGGTTGATGATGATGGCCAGCGAATTTTTTTCCTGCTCAATGCGGGAGCGCTCGTCGGCATCCAGCGAATTGCTAAGGAGGTCGTAGTCAACGTGCAAAACGGTTGATACCTGCAGCAGCTCTTCTTCGTTCGGGTTGACGAGCGAGCACCAGGTCATGGGGAGAATCTTGTTTTTTTTGAGTTTTGTGAGCCTGCCGTCTTCTTCGGTCCGATAAATTCTCAGCATCGCCCCTCCCTGCGCCCTCCGGCGCTTTTCAAAAACCGCAACAGCTGCGGATACCCGTTTATAATACAATACAGAAAATTCTGGTGCGGCCAAGAAGACTTGAACTTCCACGGGCTTAGCCCATAACGACCTCAACGTTACGCGTCTACCAATTCCGCCATGGCCGCACATCCTGCGCCTTTTTCCGGGGGTACCGGGGCGCTTTTTACGCCTTTGTCCCGGTCAGCCGGGATGGCGCTCATTTACGCCTTTCTTCCGGGGTACCGGGCGGGCGTTCATCTACGCTTCTGCCGCCGGTAATACGGGGCGGTCGCGGTTCTGCATTTTCCGCCTTTGCGGGCGGGCACCTTTCGGGCACTGTCGTGCAAAACAAGAATGAGATATAATATAATTTTGAAATAATCAAGCTTTTTTTTCACCCGGTGGGTATTTTTTTGCAAAGGGGCAATGGGGCAGAGAGTGGCGGGGCGGGCATACGTGAAGGGCGGATGGCAGAGAGCGGGGCGGAGTTGGAGGGAAGATGGGGGGCAGCGGCGATGGAGAAGGGCAGAGAGTGGCGGGG